>OMLO01001859.1_pt1 | contig 16626 bp, 15 predicted proteins | sample 1674811 | NCBI WGS metagenome assembly OMLO01 (sample SAMN06265003, study PRJEB25207) | coral metagenome | isolation source: Coral host | place: Mexico:La Bocana,Puerto Morelos, Mexico | collected 2008-11-13 | reverse complement strand
TACTGTGCGACCACCAGAATTATATAGAGAGAGCAAATCTTTGCATATCGCAGAGCATAAATTAGAAAATGTCAACTTAAATTCGAGTGAAGACTACGTATGGCCTTAAAAACGAATTTGCCTCTTACAAAACAAACTTTCGCTCGTGGGAGGGCCGTGGGTGAAGCAGAGCACAGCCTGTCAGGGCAGGACTTCAAGTATTTCGAGGGGACCAGGCCTCTTTAAAGCTCAATCAATTTAGGTAACACGTTTGAGATCTTCAGAGATGTAGATATCCTTTCAAATTATGTATTCGAGTACAGCACCTCCTTTTCTACCGCCTAACCTGTGATCAAGCTTCTGCGAGAAAAAAGGACTCCCTGATCGCAATTTCGTCTTCGACTCCCATTTTGGGCGCCAAAGCCTTGTTGAAAATAGTTCAATCGTAAAGAATTAAAATTGAGGATATTACAAGCCATGGAAACTGAACCCAAATGTGCAACACTTGACTGATTACTTCGCCCGGGCCATGTCCTTAGATATAAACTAAACCGAACTTGGAGTCTCATTGTGGACTTCGTTCTGATGGTAGTAGGTGATTATAATGATCAGTTAAACACACTAGACTAGGGCTGCTGCAGCGGCTTGTCCTACTACATTTTATTGCGTTCACTCGACGTAATTTTTCCCTGCTATAAAACCTGTTCCCTCGCAGAACAATACATGATTTTGAAACCGTCGATAGACATGGACCTCTACGATCAGGCGTGTTTTTGTTTTCGCTGCCGAGTCTCGATAAATTACAGAAACACCTGTATCACCAGAGGCAACTCAACAATGAAATGTACGTGATTATAGCTTTTCATGTCTGACGTGTGCCGCCAGACCGCAGACCGGTCGATACTTACATGCAGATTTTAAGCGTTGTGTCCGTATGTTGGATCGTGTTTAGAAAGAAAAAACACTTATTCCAATACGCGGACCACTTGAATAGACAAAAGGAATTGTAGTCGGTTGTTGCTACAAAACATACCAGATTTTCAAATTATTGATAAAAATATGGCCAATAAGTTGGCTTTAAGTATGAAGGTGAGACAAAAGTAGACATATTCACGATAAGGGGTTAAGGAAGCTAAATCAAAACAATACAAGCCACACAAAATGGAGCTTTGTTGGTTCATATCCCGCAGATTTATTCATTTTTATTCCTGTCTTTCAAAAATGAAAATTTACACCTCATGTCATGAGTAAAGTTCAAAGTATCAGAGTTCGTTCTATTTTTGTGGCTGACCGCGCGTGGTTCGATCCCGTGCTTATTGAATGAGAAAGAAACGTTTTAGAAAACACGTTTTGCTTCAGTGAGGGGAGTGTAGAAGTACAAGCTCCCTTTGAGTTCGTTTTACATCACTGGTCTCGTGCGAATTTATTCCCTAAAGATATAATTCTGAGTTCCAGCCACACCCAGACAATATGAAGAACGCCGTATGGCGAAAAATGATAATGAATATAAAGTGGCTATGGCGTGTGTTGGCATGTTATTAAAATCAGTTGTTTATTTCATTTGCTTCATGCTAACATGGCGTTCGTGTTTCCGAGTAAAATATATATGAAATGAAGCGCGTTTGCTGGTCAACAAAAGAACATGTCACACCTCCCGTGATGATATTGATCACAGACCCCGAGGACACTCGTGATTTATTAGAAACCTACGCGCAAATAATTCCCTCTCTTCCCTTCATTGGTTCTAAGGAGGTCTTACATGTTAACGCTGTGTGACGCTACAAGAACGGGTCATAATAAAGATGTGGTTTACAAGAGTACTTAGTTATAACAATTGAAAAATAATTTAAAGGGTTTTTCTTCTTGCCTCGTGTGTGACTTTAGTGTAACGCAACGATCTCTGTGGTATGAAATGACGGACGCGTGACGGTTAACTGGAGAAGCGGCTAATGGTTGGTCTTCTTTTTGTTTAGCCTGGTTGTACTATGAAAGAGAAATGAAAGAAGTCGTTTATTCGCAGATGTCATACGAGACTTATGAGCCATTCATACCAAGTTGAAATAACTTTAAGTCGCTTTACGAGGAAATTGGAAGTGACAGCAACTGAAAGACTATGCTCCAGTGAAAGGAGCCCATTAAATTATTTGTGTGTTTATGTGTAAATCAGGTTACCTCAGGGACAAAGATATTTCCTTTGAAAACAACACAAAGAGAACACTCACTCAAGGAAATTCTAAGGGCTGAAAAAGTTAAATCGAAGAAACACCATTTTGATCTAGTATAAAGTTCCTTGAAATGCGCGGAGAACGATTCAATATTGTATTTTTATGTCTGAAAAGATAGAAATTGCTCAAACAAATTTCTCACGTGGTACTTGTTGCCGGTCGGCCGGCTATCACGTCACGAACGATTTGGCAGACAGACCTGGAAAGATTGTGTTACCCAACTAATATCCTGTAAATAGGTCCATTTTACTGGGTTTAAACGATCTAAAGCTTTCCTAGCTCTTTACTACGAGCAACATCAATTATGCTTTCTTCGACTATGTTTTCAGAGAACGTGAGCGGTCATTCGCCGGTTCTCTTTCTGTCTGTGAATGTAATTGTCTTTGGGATTAAGCGATTTGAATTAAGACAATTCATTGGTAAATACTGGTACAAAAATACAAACTCCTTTTACACCGTTGGTGTACTTAAAATTGTTCTGTACAGAAAAGGTACAGAATAAAGGGAAAACTCTGTTAGAAAGAGTTTAAATAAACAGCGCGCGTAGTCCCCTATTTCGGGTACGCGAAAAAATGCCTGTAAAAAAAACAGGACTCGATATCAAGCAAGGGCAGATACAAATAGTATTTATCCCATCTGCATGTTCTGCAGGCATCTCACACATATTGAAGGTTATACTTAATTTGCGCATTTTATTCGAATGGTACTCTATGAAGCGTGCACATTCGATACATCTAGGACAGATCTATTTCGAACTAAACCGGAAGTTGGGTTTGTCTGTTTTCACACATTGTGCCAGGAGGTCAAGACGCAGCCAACACTCGTTAATTGGCCTTACTAGTTTTATCTTTCTCCTGCTACTTGTGTTCGCACTTTTTTTGGTAAAAACCACGAGAAATATGCACGATATTTATGAACGTTTCACGTTACGAGAAAACTTTTATGCCAATCAAGAGAATACTGAGCTGGTGGGGTCGTGCAGTAGGAGAGATAAGACCTCATAGACGAGTCAAAACAGCGCCAAATAATAGAGACTTTTCAATCAATTTTGTATACGGTTGACATAATAACTAGCCAGTGAATAAGAATCTTCTCTTACAAAAGAAAAAACAGGTATAAACAATGAGGTTCAAAGCAACTTCTTGTGTAATATTTTCGTTTACTCAAAAACTAACATTTCTAAAAGTTGCTAGGCTGCAGCTTTGCCGAGACAGAATTTTTGTTCAGAGTATTTCTAATATAAGACCACCATTATCAAGTGACATCTTATAATTTACATTTTGAAACCTGTTTACGTAAAATTGTTCAATAAACTTGCATGTTCTAAGTAATATCACAGTTTCATCCTTGAATTGAAAACGAAAGCATTTTATGGGAGTTTTCCCAGTGTTGATTATTCTTGTTTTTCCAGCCGGCGAAGTAAAAAACATTTTCAAGCGCCTAGAAGCTATTCAAAACGCCGGCTTTGCACAAAAAGAGCTTGTGTATTGTATAGCTTTCACCGGAAACGACACACCTCCGTTGATAGCCAATCGCATAAAAGCTACTTAAAGTTGTTTACTACATTCACCGTATCTAAAAACTCGCGAAATCGCAAAATTTGGGGCCAGCTTCACTCGATCCCGCAACCTTTTACCAAAACCAAGCGCTATGTATCTTCAGAGCGATTTTCATGGAAAAATACTGCCGCAAAATTATGGGACATGACCAGAATACGTTATTAGTATGCACGGGTCATTAAAATTCATTGAAATGTCAGGCGAAAATAAAGTGATTGATCGCGAACAAAGACGAGAAATATTGTCATTTGGAAAAGGAGCCAATCACATTGCGTGTCAAAGGCCAAAGGCTCCGAGGACGAACTTACGGAATCGAGATAAACAACACGAGCGGCACAAATATGGTTTCGTTGTTGAAAATAAACAGGGCAAAAGCAGTCTGTTGCAAAATACTCCCTACTTTAGTCTTGCGGTTTCGTAAATTTAGGTATCTTGGCTCTGTTTCTCGACATTCTCAACCGTCGCTTACCGGTTTCTCGGCACGTGCGAGCTTATTGGCCTTCAGCCAGACTACTTTGATCACGCGAATAATAGCGGAACGGCCTAACTGCATTTCCGCTTGCAGTAGTGTTATTTACAATCGAAAATGAAACAAAACTACCACTCCTTGTGGATCCATACACGCTTGTTACAATTCTTTAAATATCGAATAGCACATCACAGTCACCACACACAACTGTAAAAACCCCCATAGCAAATTTATTGGAAATATTTTTTTTCTGTAAACTTCCAGATACCAAGTCTATATAAATTTTAACTCGATGGAATTTCCATCAGACGATAACTTACAATCTTGTAGACAGGCTAAAAGTGTGTTCTTTAGCGTACATAGAGATATATATATATGTGTATATATATGTTTAACCATGGACAAGTCAAAATATTTTTGCACCATGCATGTGTTAAAACACGAATCTTCGATTCCTCTTGTATACGTCCGGCTTTCTTAATCAATGTAAAACGACTGTATCTCGTCTTTCCGCTCGCAGAAGATGTCTTACATCGGTTGACTGCGATTATAAAAAATATAGTGATTTTATAAAATATTTAATCTATATACATGTTCTTCATTTATCTCATGGCACGCTACTCCGTGCGCTTCGAACGAGCTATAAATATAATGTCTGCATGGTGCTGTAGAATGGATAAATTCTGCCCGTTTAGTCCGCAAATCGTACACACGCTTTTTTCCACCGGCACTGGGTGCACCAAAGATGTCTGTTTTCCATTCCATAAACCTTTCTGCATTTCTTACTTTCGCCTCGGACCTTTCGTACGGGATTATGATGGCTAGAGTGGTGCTGGACCCTGGCAGGAGGACTGGTCTTGCCGCTCGATGGCTTCGTCGCCGGTGCGTACGCCAGATGAGCGAGAGTCTGCACGTCCCAATTGAAGCGAGGATGTTGAAGTGAGTCGTAACCGCTTGGACAAGATTCAATGCCTGGTTCCGTCCAAGGACTCTTCACCATGTCAAAGTGGGATTGAGTTGGTGTTGGAGATAGCGCCAGAGGCGAAGGGAACACGCCGTCGTTACAATCGTCCTCGTCCAAGTCTATTTCGTTAAAGTAAAAATCTTCCTCTCCATCACTATACCCTTCTTCTGTAGCACGTTTAGGCCTGAAAGACACAAGGCGAAGAATCTACGGTTAAAATAGATCACTGCTGTTGGGTTCACTTCGCGAGACATTCTTTAACAACACCATGAATAAAATAGAGCAATTCCCAGTTAAAACAACTATTTATCGGTAAGATACTCGGTCCTTTGCAAGACTAATTTATAACTCAATCTAGCATTACGAATAATTTTTGTGATTTTTATTAGCGGGGTAAAAGAACAAAATTTCCGAAGCAACTTAGAGATACCGGTTATAACAACAACGCTTGCGAATCGAATGCTCCTAATGAACTGAATCGACGTCAAATCGAAGAAATTATTGTACAAATCTTTTCATTACAGTCAGCCGGGAATAATTCCAACAGAAGCGCGTGACAAATTTAAACTGAGCTTACCCAAGATGGATCGTTCGAACATGACGAATGATTCCGGGGGCGGTAGAAAGGGTTTTCCCGCATCCAGGCCATGTACATTTGTACAAAGTCTTCAAGCTCGAATTGGACGAGGTTGACGCCTGTGAAGACAATGGAAATTAACAATTTTTAGCTGCAACCTAAAGAGTAACTTGGAATGGAAAACGTAAGAACACGAGAGAAAGTTCGAATCGCCGGAACAAATACAAAACAAACAGCAACACGAGACGAGAAGGCCCGCGCACATGCAGCACATGACATTTAAGTGTGAAAATGCTTGTACACAACAAGAATTGGATAGGAATAACCCTTGCTAGCAGCATTCTGGCGCAACTAAAAAAAAACTAAAAAACTGTCACAGTTTAAAAAGGTCTGCTGCGAAGATCTGCGAAGTTGCTGACGCTGGGTTTCTGATGCAACTGTTGCGAGACCCACTAAAAACCGCCGAACCAGGAAGAATGTAGCTTATATCGGAACGATGTAAACAACTAATTCTACGAGTTTCTCTTCGAATTATTTTAGCCCGGCGCTCTATTTTCTTACCTTTCTCTTCCGAGAGTTATCGTGTCTCTGGAAATCCACTCCGATTCCCTCATCAACGGGCGAAGGGGGTCCGTTGATGAAAAAGTTCGAATCGTTTGGGTGAACGGGGAAAGTGGAATGGATCGGCGAATTACCCGGGCTTGGAAAAGGTGCCATTTCGGAACCCGAGTCCGGCGTTGGAGGAAAACCGAAACACGTCTCTTCCACTGAAAATATGATAATAAAAACACATCGTTACAAGAAAAATCATTGTAGAATTTAGTGCTATCATATCGCTAATAAGTAATATTCACGTTGCGAGAACACCTCCGAGTGTTAAAAGGCAAATATATTATCAACTTGTGCGCGCGAGTCTGTCTGGAGGAAACATTAAGAATCGAATAATCTTGGTAATAGGGGCTTACTTTGGTCCGCGGCCTTGAAAACTGGTGAGATGGACAGGGCGGTCAGTACAAGAGCTGCCATTTCTTCACTCCTTGTAACATTTTCTTGCCGTTTGGTGCAGCCTCTAAATAAAGGAAAGGGGTTTTGAATTGAGCTCTTAGATAAAGAACAGAGAGCTTTACAACATGATATAAACAAAAGAATATAAAAAGACTTCGCTCTATAGAGCCTAAAGCAGAAATAAATTTCTTTTCCATTAGCTACAGAATTCCTATGAAGAAGCATTATCAATAGTAAAAAAGAAAATAATAAATCGAAAGTCAAGATATTAACTTTTGTGTCTGACCGTCGACCTGAGGGTTACTTACTCGCACGATTTTATTCCATGTGCTTTTATTTTGCATGGCACTGGACATGACACGGTCGATTTTGAACCGCTAACACATTCAGGATCCACCTTTGCTGAAGAAAACTTCTCTCCTTTCATAAGATGGATCTCATTTGGTCTTACTGCGACAATAGTGTCTTGAGAATCCAAAATTTGCACCAAGACTTCGTTGAACTCTGACCGGCTTTTAAGCACTCGAGCGCTCAATTCTCTATTCTTGTACGTGATGTAAACAAGTTGTCCAGTCTTCAGGGACGAAGCACCGACTGTACTGAATCCGGGTCCAACAATATCTCCTTCGTCCACCTCAGCTATATAGTCATCGTCAAAGAGAATCGTGTATGTATTTTCGCCGGTAGGTTTGCTTTTGACTGCCTCAATCACGCCGGAATAAAAATAGCCATCTTTCCAAGGGGCACAGACGCGCACACCAAGAAGCGAATTTTTTGGTCGTCTTCTGGAGGAAAGCATAATTTTTTCCTTGACGGTTGCCGTACAATTCGTCTATTTTTGGTCCGAAATTGAGTGTTTTCTCGCGTTACGTCGGAACCGGTAAAACGCTTGTCGTGCAAAAGTAGTGTTGTTGTTTTTACGGGAGTTTTTGGGGGTGTATACCATCTCTGGAGGGATTTACAACCTATTGTGCTATTTGATTGGCCAAAACTGTCTTGAAAATACTACGGTGTTTCCTATTCGTTCAAAGCTATCATGAGATGACGTGTGATTGGCTAATGTAAGTCGCTATTTTTAAACCCATTCAGCAGCTTTGTTTACACTACGAGTTTGAAACGTGTCGACCTCACGTACACATCTTTCTGTCGAGAAATCAATTGTATTCTTTTTATTTTGGCTTGAAAATCGATACACCGTATCAACATAGCGTCTCCTATCCGACCAGTTCATGAAAACCTGCTGTAAATGCGGTTGTTTTCTTGCACGGAAGTAGCACTTTGAAATACAACCCGAGCCATGTGACAGAACTTACGGCTGTTTGCGATGAATGCAAAAATAGCCCTGCTGTCTGATTGGTTAGCAGTAGTAGGGAGGTGTCAAAAGTCACTAAAACAAACAGTTTGATTGGTTGACAGAAGAAATACTTGGCACATTTGGCCGCCGGGTCGACGCCACGGCAATTATAACAGCCAGATAATGTCATAGCTCCTAGACAAGACAAAGTTTTCAAATGAGACTGTCGTTTGAAAAATCAAATTTTGCAGTTGTTTTTACATAAGGACAATAGCATATTTTTTCTCTAGTAAAATAGCGTTCTTCCGGATTTTTTTTTGGCAGATGACACAAGAACCACTCTATATTTGTTTTTTAAAGCAAGGTTCGTTTCACGTTGTGAACAATTGATTAATTTCAAATATTCACGTATTTTCAAAATATTGGATGGCCAAGACCCTAATCCAAGCAGATATTGCTCTTACTGAAATGCTAAAAATAACCAAAGCCGACTTCCAACAAAATCCATAGTGAAAAATTGTCACAAATACTGATGCTTTGCTGATGCTTGATACTAAAACGCTCCAATGCCTTGAAAAAATATATGTAAGTTTATTAAGAAATGTTACGCATTTTTGAAATTTGGTAACCTCTGCCCCAAAACATATGAATGCTAAACTGTGATGGCAAGCAGGCTTGCTTGTGTGGGAATTTAATAAGTTCTTTTGATGGTTTAGGTCTCTTGCTTGGCTAAGCCGGCCTGCACGAGACAGAATTTTTGCCCTGAGGGGGATGTAATTGTAAACGAAGAATAAAATAACAGTCAGAAGCTTAGTCGTAAAAGGTTTAAAAATATGCAGGAAAGCATTTTTGAAGAGCAGTAAAAGAAACTATACATTCTCGCTCGTGATAGGCAATGCTAAACTTCCAAAATTAGACCGAAACAAGAGGGCGCGAGCCAGCCATTTACGGAGGCTAATATATAGAAGATATGTTTAACGGACAATCGCTGAAGAAGCTTATCTCTCATCTGTCATTACGAAATGATCAGTCCTAGAGATTTGAAGTAGATCGTATAACCAAGTCACGTAGCAATCGTAGCGCTGTAACAAGGAGCTACTCTAAAAACATGTTGTTTACCAGGTATCAGAAAGGTTTAATTCAGACTGATCGAACGACTCTAAAAACAAAAGCTACAGAGAATAATTATCGATCTTGCAATGTTGATAGCATTGTTGAAGTATAGGCTGGAACAATTTTTTTTGAAAAAAAATGCATCCATTTATTTTAAATGATATTGACGTTGTTGATGAGATAGGATCAGAAAGCTATCTTAATTTTCGCCTGTCAATTTCACTGTGGGCTTTGTCACGCGAACGTCCGGGTAATTGTTTGAAAGAAAGAAATGCAAAGTGTATCAAACCAAAGTATTTATGCCGGTATAGACCCGATCGCAATATAGGCCAGGATAAAACCTGGAACAAAAAGGATTAAGAAAATTGACGACGATGTTGAATTCTATGTGCTTGTACAAGTTGGTCTGTAAGCTCTGGCCTACATCCAACTCGGGCCGCATCTGAACGGTCACGGCTGGGAAAACACGAAATGTCTTTTGCCACCGAAAGCATCCAGAAAATTTGTTCCACAGGGGCAAGAAAAACAAATTTATTCCCATCAAACTATAAGAACTTCTATACGAAAATGCTGCATTATAAAGACCAGCGTTGTACCTGTGCATTGTAAAAAAACAGGGTATTGCACCATGATTGAGTTAAGTGTTGCACATTCATCAACCGAGACCCCATCACGTACAAAGACAAGATCGGCAAAATATTTGTTTTGAATAACGTATCCTGCATTAGAACTTGTGCGGAAACAACATTTGAATAATTTTGTTTTAGCTGACGCCGGTTTCTCGTTATTTATCAGTTATTTGCAAGTTAGGTTTTGAACGGGGATGGATGTTTTGGGAATGTTACGGGAGGGATGTGGGTGTTAAGGGGGCGGGGTAGGGGCGGAAAGAGGGCGCTGTAGCTCAGTGCGTGACCTATCTCATGAGTTCTAGTGGGGTAAATGAACGGGAACGCGGGAAACCGGGAAACTAGGGAAGTCGTGTATTACGGGCTAGGTGCAAGGAGGTTACTGTGGTCCGTCGGAAAACATCATATTCGAATAATGCAAGGAATGAATGCAATTTGAAGACAATCCTTTGATCACACCCCCCAACAGATACACGAAGCTAATCTGATAAATAAGTTTATCTCGGTATAACTGTTCTGATAAAACATCGGCTTTAAAATGGTACACTTTTAAAAACGTGGTAAAAAATGGATGTGCAGAGAAACAGCGGGGCTGAAAGATAAACAGAGACAAGAAGTCGAGGACTAATGCGATCGGTTCGTTTACCCGCTCCTCTAGTCCAGGTGGACTAGAAGACGCTAATTAGTGGACAGAGCGCGAAACAAAACAGGTTTTCTGTCGATTTAATTTACGTTAATATTGCGTTCCCGCGTAAACCTCTCCTTGCATAGTTAACAATGCAATCAAAATATACTTTCACGCTGGCCCAAGACCGAACGATCAGCATAGTTTGAAATTTGACGAAGAAGGGACGTAAAAGACAACCTCCACCAAAGTTGCGTGCTATCGAGTTAACATAATTTTAAATATGTCTCTGAAAATAGCCTAAACAATTTCTAAGGTCGGACAGATTTCGCGTGTATCCAGCCATTACCATTAGGTATTAATGTAGTGTGGTCACAAACTGTTTAGGCCCGTCACGCGATTAATTTCGAACTAAATTAAATTGATTTTCTCTCATGGGGTGCAATTTTTCTCACGCTAACCTACAACGGCGTCTGTAAGGAGTTCAGAAAAATATAATTTGATTGAAGAGAAATATTATTATGAATACACCAAGGTTCAATACAGTTTTCATTTTGAAGTGCTATGTGGATTACATTTTCCGGCTGAACGAGTGTAGCTGAAGACTGTCTGCAACTGGACGAAGCGTGCGATAATTATAAAGCTGATATTCTTATGTTTGTTTTGTTTCGAACGTCGCCAGATAAACAGGTTGACATGATAGCCACGCTACACGTGCGTTTAATTTAAATACATCCTTGTACATTTCTTGATCGCAACAACATGAAATCTACAAATTCCTTGCGCATTAGAGAATATAAAAAAAGAGGACAGTTATTCTTTTGTTTATCACACGCAGTAAATTTCATTTGGAATAGAACAGCTAGACATGTAATCTAGAGATTCACAAGATACTAAAGTAAGACACGAATCAAGTTTTTAAACGACGTCGAATACGGCCTCGCTTAATGCAATACCAAAGAAAAACTATTGCATCTTAAACAACCCAGCTCGTAAACCTGTGTATTACTTTCAACCTGAAAATGCCAAAATCCGGCTTGCCTTTCAAATCGCAAAAATACTGAACCAAGGAATGAAGATGTTCGTTCGAATTAGGGGCTGCGGCTGTCCAATTTTTTTCGGTGACGGGCTAAATTTAGAATTTAAAGTATACTGATGTCGTTGTAATTAAAAATCCAATTAATGTAGCGTTTATTTTAAAAACAGTCACCATACTGTCTCTTTTCGATTGCAATCACATGAAAAGTACGTAGCCGGACAGGGCATGCACAGGGCTTATATCATCACAAACAAGATACTTGAAATCGTGCTTTAAAATTATGAAAGAGGTGCTCCGCTGTTTATGTTCCAAGTCACGGAGGTCTGAAGGGCAGTAGGCTCGGGCGTGGTTTTAAGCTCGATTCCTAGATGCTGTTCGCGAGAAACGCAAACACTGACACTCGCGAAAGCGGTGCCTAGAGAAATTTTAGGCTCTGCATTTCTAATTTTTTTTTGAACACACTTTTTAGAAAGAGGGGGTAATTTCGAACCCAGGTCACTTTTCGTAAGACCTGGTAACAAGATTATTAGGCAATAAATCATACTCAGACATAGATTTAGCCCAGCAAAAATACCGAGGGGGTATCCCTCGGGTGTTTTTCAAAACATGACAACACGAAACTGCTCATGTAAGTTGTTTCAAATAGGCGGTGCTTTGAAAAAGTTGTTTACTGACATAAAATACCAGTGTGGATCATGTTTTGACAGGAACTGTGGAAGAATTTCGACATAGCAGTGAATCCACTTATTAAATTCAGTTTTCAAGTGCAGCTCACGTTAGCTTAGCACGTACAGTGAGGCGCTGGCATGCAAACCAATCGATTAATTGATATTGAAGAATGTTAATACTCCTTAATATCTACAGTGGAATCTTTGTTCTCAATGTACGTCTCATCAGTATAAGTGCCGACTTCAGTTTTTTGTTTGACGAAGCTACAAAATAGCAACATCGAGGGCGCACAACACGATTAAACTATAACTATACCAAGACATTATAACATTTTTCCAGTTCTAGCTTTGAGTATCTTTGACTGGGCGCGCGAAATCCTGAATTCGGAAAACAGCCGTCAGGGAAGGCTTGGAGAAAGCTCAAGGGAAAATACCCCACCCCCACCCCCACCCAGAACCTGCCTACTATCTCTCACCCCATCCCTCTAAGTTTTGCGTGTCTTATATGGCCACTCGGATACGCGACTATTTTTAAATTCCTAATGCTTTCCAATCAATGAATGCTTTTGCTTTGTGACGTGTGTTGAAAAACTCAGAAAACACAAAGAACCTATGGGCAGATAAGCGCATTTCCCACTCAGAAATGTTGCCATTTCTGAAAGCTAACTTACCCTTTCAAACTGCGAAAACCTTTCACAAACTCACGCAAAGTCGTAACTAATGAGACAAAATTAATATAGTCATTCATATCATTTACAAGGATTTGAGCGGTTTACAATCCAAGGTGAAAGTTTGGAGACAGTTTTTCGTTCTTTCAAGGTCTTCCAAGCTTACAATCGTGTTTCTATGATATAGATCAATAAAAAAGACAGGAATGTTGGACTGAAGCAGAGAATACAATGCCGGAAATATATGTATTTGTATTATGTAACTTCACCATAATCATTACCGCATGTTAGGCCTCAAGATTATACCCTGGTATAATGAGGTCCTCCATGTAAGGAGGCAGAGGTTGATGCAACGGCCGATTGCATGAAAATGCTTGAAGAAATTTTTGATGGACCGAGTTTTTGCAGTGCTCGTAAAGCAATTTAAACCATCTGTATACCCTTCTCTGTGAGCAAGCTACGTCAGCGGGATGGAGTACGGGGCACTCTCTCTCCCCTCCCCTCTTCCCCGCTTTTCGTAGCATGAAGCAACTACGAGTATTTCTACACCCCCTGGGTGGGATACTAGTCCATCGCAGGTTTTAACCTCCTCCCAAGCATGAAGTTCGCCGGAAGAGGCACTGAGAGTAAAGTGTCTCACCCAAGAACATAACACAACACAATGTCCCCGGCCGCTAGAACCCAGACCGCTCGATTCGTAGGCGAGCGCACTAACCATGAGGCCACAGTACTTCTGTAATATCAAAAACAGACCAATAATTTTCAGAAAATCAGTTTTATTTAGATGCTTTGCTCTCTCACCTATGACAGGTTCAGATACCTACAATACTGTTAAGAGATGAACATTTTAAATATATAAGTCTGTGGTCGATATACTTTGACCAAATAAATTAATCAGGTGGCGATTGATTGCAAAGAAGTTACTAAATGAAGTGCGCGACTAATAATCCCAGCCAACTCTGTGAAAGCTCACGGACAACTTCTCAAGCTGTCCGTTTTCATCGCGAATTGACTGAAGACAGATTTCAATTGCACTGCCATGGTATGTTTACGATATCAAATATTTCAAAACTTTGTTTACTATGTTACAGGACCACTGAGGTCCCACACAGCACGTTTTTAATCACTAAACTCAACTCTTCATTGCTAACTCGATCATAAAAATCTGGCGCCTTTTGGAAGCTCAAGGCTCGAACTTGTTTTCTTGCTTCGCTAAAAGCGATTGTCAAGGAAATGATTGAAGAAAATTTAAAAAAAACATCATAGTACTTCATCTTTGTAACATTTCACAAACAAAATTACCATTAAACAGTAATGTAGTTTCAATAAATTATGGTATTTCCAAATATTCTCTTTTAAATTAGGTAAGTTTTACGAAATATTTGCCTAATTTGACTTATTTATTCCACAGAAGAAAAAGGCCTGGAGTTGTCCGCGATAACAAAACATTAGAACACTTAAACAACAACAGAAGCTTCAATTCTATACTTGTGATTTTAGACCGGCCCACAAAATATCGTTCTTACAGTAAACTGTTTTAAACCGCGTTTAGCCAGTAAAATTGACCACACGGAATTTAAATGAGTTCAAGACCTAGTGAAAACGAGAAAATGGCTTATTAAATAACTGGCAAAATAGACCATGTCCTTGGAAATCGCCAGTTATAACCATCATTATAAATCCTATTTTGAAACTATTTACACGTGTAATATAAACAAAACCTCTTTCTTAAAGGCGAAATTCATCCATGACATAATAATTCACACACATTATATTAAAAGATCAATTGTACTGGTAATAAATTTCGGTTAATTTAAAAAAAAAATTGTAAAATTCACCTATTCTTACAAAACAAATCAGATATATAATCTACGACCAGAAAGAAATATATATAATACACTTTAACTAGCAGGTTTCATCTTGTGATTGTTACTCTCACATCTGCTAGGAAGTCTGCAACATGAAAGCAATACTTCACCTTAAGGTATGATACAGTAGAAACCGCCATTTTAAAAGAACCTATTGGTTTAAGAATCTGCTGGCAGAAATGTCCCAAAAATTTGGAAGCTGTTTAGACGAGCAAGATCAAGCAAGTTCTTATATGTACCTGGGTTCCAGTTAAAAATTGATAAACATTTTTATTTGTTTCCAAGCGGGCACAGTAACCAATACTACAATGCGATTGGTTCTTAGCGCGGTCCGGATTTTCCTATCTCTGACCACGGTCACAGTAACGCTTGCGTGAGTGTTTTTTCGTTTGAGAGCTTGGAAAAAATAAATAAGTTATTTACCGGCTTAGGGTCGGTCCGAACAGTGAAAAACTGTGACTTAAAAATGCTTCCCTCGGCCACGATTTTTCACGGACCTCCCAGTCGGCAAATAACATATATAAACCACGAAGTGACAAGAGTGTGACTTTGAGATTGCAAATTTACATTACAAGAAAATACAGAATGTGAATCAATTCTGTATTTTAAGAAGCAAATCCCGAGTTTATTCATTATTCTGGTAATCAACTCATAAATCTCGAACAACGAAATTAAGAATCTAATTAAGAACCAATTTTGCCTGGCTGGAAACAATGTCGGTTCTTAGAAGAGAATTTGTACTGTAGTAGTTTTGAAGAAACGTTTTAAGGGCGAATACGACTGAGTCGTTTCCTAAAAGCTGTTCATTTGCAACTGAGTGATCAACGTGTTTTCCAGGTCTTACCGTCTAGAATTTCCTACTGCTGTTGTTTGGAGGCTGTGGCATCACTGGTTTTGTCGTCGTCATCGTTAAGTTCATCCACTGGAATGTTGGGGAGAGGAGCTCTCCAGTACGTAAAGGAACTAAATTGGTCGGGTGCTATGAGCCCCGAGGGTGGAAGACCCTCTGTCTTGAATGGAGGGAACATTTGATCCACCAAGTCACTAAGTTTGATGTACCTGAAGAAGTGAAAAGCAAGAGTGGTTGGTCAATAGACCAGTTTCGATATATTAAAATATATTAAAAGGCGCAACGTGTTTTCCTGCACTTCCTTGTTTTGCTTTGTGTTTTGATTGGTTCATTTTGCTGTTTTTGCTGTGATTGGCCAAGACGTGACAGTTATTGGCAGTTACGAGAGACTCGCCCTCAAATACCGTGAAAAGTTATAAAGATTATACTTACGAGGTTTGGAAAGCATTTGTCAGGTCATGCCTCACTTCACCCTACAAAAACCAGGGAAAAGACAGTGTTAGTTAAGTTGGCAGATTTTCCGAAAATTATTGCTGATTTTAACATTCTACATTGAGTTGCATTAAGTGTTACGTACCCTGTGGTTGATAGTGAAAATCCTAGACACAGATATACCAACTGCTCGGTACGAAAGCACGTCCTGTGAAAAACAGTAAAAGAAGATCGTTTCTCAGGGAAACCGACTGTAAAATGGGTTGTAAATGTAAAAATGGGTTATAAATATATATAAAAGATTCATCACAGAAAGTTGTCAAAAGCATGTTACTGGTCGACAACTAAGTAAATCACACGGTCTGCACGTGCCATGTGACAGCTCTGGGACAGCTCTGGGACACGTACGCAACACTCATATGAACACCAAAGCGTAAGTTTCGCCGCTTACCGCTTGTTCCATGTTTTCCCGGGCCTGGCACTGGCTATTTTTTTCCCATGCTTTCGCTGGTTAAATGTTTCCCACGCTTTGCACTGGTTACATGTTTTCCCGCGCTTTCTTGGCGCTTACTTGGCGCTGGTTACATGTTTTCCGATGCTTTGCGCTGGCTTCACGTTTTCCCGCGCTTACATGGGGCTTGTTACACGTTTTCCCGCGCTTACTT
>OMLO01001858.1_pt1 | contig 16628 bp, 9 predicted proteins | sample 1674811 | NCBI WGS metagenome assembly OMLO01 (sample SAMN06265003, study PRJEB25207) | coral metagenome | isolation source: Coral host | place: Mexico:La Bocana,Puerto Morelos, Mexico | collected 2008-11-13 | reverse complement strand
AATAAGTTATTTACCGGCTTTGGGTCGGTCCGTATCGTGAAAAACTGTGACCTCGGGCTTGAAAATGCTGCCCTCGGTCACAGTTTTTCACGATACGGACCTCCCAGCCGGTAAATAACATATATATATCCCATGAAAGCATTTTGCAAATTGAAATTGTCATAATAATAATACCCATATTTATGTACAACAGTGCAAGATTAGAGTTACTGGTAATTAAATTAGCTTGTACAGACAACCTAATACAAAAATGTAATAATATGACTTTTATTCTTTTAGCTGATACAAACACTGGGTTGCTACAGAAACTAATAAATTTCAACCACAATGAGATTCTGTATTTGGAAGTTCTATTTGTCAAATTTCCTTGTTTTAACTTGATACAAGTTTAACATTCAGTTTGTTTGGACAGCAATATATAACAGTACCATTCGCTTATCTTAACACTCACCAAAACAAAACAAAATCAGCTAGTTTGTAAATGGTAAATTCACCTTGACTATGTCTATATAAGGCTGCTTTTCAGCGCCAACATAAGCACAAACAAATCCCTGGAGAGGGCATCTTAATTTAACATACACATTTTGATGCAGGCTTAGTCATGTCCTCCCTTGCTATAAAGAAACACAACTACTGTAAGGACTGTCAATAGAACAAATGTGCCTGCATGCGAGAACTCTAATGTACCCACAATTATAAGATAAGTAGTAATTGCAGAACTCTTCTGTCAATTTTTGTTTCATATGTGTACATTAAACTTCATAACATAAGTTTCAAGTCAATTATTGAAGTAGACTTGCAAGATTTTGCACAGTTGTGTGTTATTGATCTTGTGCATTATTATTCATCATGTTTGACAGAGTAAGCAAAAAAAAGAGGCTGCGGGAGTTGACAATGACTGTGGCCAGGCTACTGTTTGTGCAATTTGTCGATGATCAATTATTTTTTACTTCATGTGACAATCATTCACGGATTAACAAGATTTAGGGCTTGAATATTCATGATCATGCATGTGCTGTTTTTCAGTCTTCCCATAATTCTATACAACGGCAGAGTTTATGGTTCATACTTTTGTTCAGAGAATTTTATTTTCAAACAGTAACCAGCTTGCAGAGCCACTTCTAAGATCTTACAAAATGGAGTCAAGTCATCAAAAGGTCAGTTTACGAAAAAGTTATGTACTGCATGTACATGCAGTATTTGCACACATTGCATGCCTATATCAAGGTGACTATGTTGTAGTCAGGTAAAAATAATTTTAACCTAGTTTGATTCTCAATTTCTTTTGTCTTCTAACCTTAATTATTCATAAGGTTAAGAGACAAAGGAATTTAATTTTGACCTGAATTTAATTTTTCACTACAACAAATACTTTACTATCCAAGAACTACTGACAAATATCATACTGACAAACAAACTGCAACTTTCAGTTCAGTCATTCAACTTATCAATTGATTCTTCATTATTTAATCACTTGAGTCACTTGCAGTTTGCTCATCTGCGATACTTCCATCACTTTGAATTTCATCATCATCTTCTTCTTCTTCTTCTTCTTCCCCTCGAATCATTCTTTTACTTGATGCTGCAGGTGTGGTTTTCTGGTGACGTTGCCAGGAGTTTTTTCGGAATGCCATGATACAATGAAGATTTCCACCTGTCTTTTTAACATTTTTATGTTGGATTCCCATGTGAAGTTGGCGAATGTTAAGGTACAAAGGGGCTTCATTATTTAAATCTGTTTCGATATCTGTCCATCTGCAAGAAAATGTTTGATTGCTGTAAATAATAGTTGACTTGTTACATTTAAATGCTTGTCAAAATATTTTAAGCTAAAAAGGTTTCAGGATTCAAATAAATTGGCCATATCCAAGATGCATTTTTGCATACCTCTGTTTGTCTTAGTTCAAAACCATTCATAGGACAGTGTGTTCTGCCTTCAGTTTCAATTTCAAGCAAATCAAACTCATTCTCATAATTACATGTATGAAAGGGTTTGCAAAAGGACTTGTTTTGAAACAGAGGCATGAGGTTACTCAGAAATTGCCTATTGTTTTGTCAACTTAAAGTTCTTTATTAGTTAAAGAATTTCCTTGTTAATGTATAGGTTCATTTTCAGCATGTAGAGAGTACAGCAGCATTATATAGCTTTCTATGCAAATTGCATGCCTATGAGTTTTGTCATAGGCTTGCAATGCCTGTGTGCAAACAGTAGCTTTGCAGCTACAAAGCCCTCTTCACAGATTGTGCACTTGGCCACTTGCCTTCTTATGATCATGTCTAATGCAATATTGTCTAGTACCTCTTGCAGTGGATACTTGGATGTTTGCAACTTGGGTCTCCAATCAGGATCCAAGTTTCAACCTCATCTTCATACAACTGTGCTCTGAAATAAAAATCCACCATTTAGTGACACTTTATCCATAATGTACTTGATGGTAGTGAGTCTGTGATAAGTATTGCCTAAAAAAAATTATTTAATTTCATTCGACAATGCCAGAAAGTGCCATATCCCACCGTGGTTTAGTTCAATGTTCTATTTCCCATTGCCTTTGGGAATTGCACTGGGATGGGGGAACCTACAGTCCGATGTATTGCTTAAAATGCTACATAGACCAATTGGCCCTTGCATGACTAAAACCTTAAGTTAAAACATTAAAACTAATACTCACAGTCTGGTAGACTTCAGCCACTAACATTGAATATTAACTTTCAAAGAAGCTAACAATTAGAATTTAACCCACTGATGCCTGAAAAGCCACAAATTTTTTAATATTACAGCACAACCTACCTGTATGCATCAACAGCCTTTACAGGTGAGTCATCATATCCAATAGGACAGAAGTAGTGATTGTAGCAGTGGTAGATGAAAGCCATGTGTGGGTTATGCAGTCCTTTCTTTAGCTGACGTAAAGCATCATCCCCACTCAGGCCAAAAGTGCGGCTTTTTCCTTTGGGTTTATATAAAAAGTATGCCTCGCCGTGTACTCTGAAGTGATCACAAAGTTGCCTGAACCATCTGAGATTGATTTGGATAATGTTCATTGGTGTTAAAAATAAATAATGTTTCTGAGCTACTGGTAAGTTTGGTGAATTTAATGAACAATCCTCCAGCCTTTTGTGCATTTTGTTTGCTCAACGTGCTTCTGCACAGAAGGCTAAATTAAATATGTTTCCAAGCAAAGTGAATCTAATTTTAAATAAAAAATATTTAATATTTTCATTGTATTCATCTTAATATTACTGGTACTTAAGCTCTCTGTGTGCATTGCAGGCCTCTGATGAGAAATAATATTATTTTAAAATAGTCAACTTGTTTTTCAAATCCATTGTTATATTGTAACCTTCCTACACAACATATTCAAATGTTTCCATTATCCATGTTGTAAGATGAATCAAATCATACCATTATTGATTGATCACCCAAGAGATTGATTGTCTATTATCATCTTAAATCATTGATAATGAAAAAATATATTTCTATTAATAAAATAATTATTTTAATTGCTGTAATAAATTAATAATAAATTAATAATTAATTAAATGTTAATCTTGTGATGATCAAATGATGGCAACTTCATACTGTACCTCATTAAAGTGGCATTTCCAGTGAATGGTCCAAATCTTATTTCCCCATAAGGTGGTTGGAAACCCAATATACTCAATGCTTCCTCTTGAGTCAGGGCCTGCTTGCTTTAAAACAAGAGCATTGTGAGTGTGGATTATAAATTAAAATGAATATCAACATGTGGGAACCACAAGAAGAGCAATAATTTTAAATCATTATCAATATTGAACACTTTGCATCTACACAAAGTCTATGATTAATTTTTCAATGACCACTTCTTTGGGTTAAATATCAGGATGGAAAATGGTACATTTCACCTGTCTGTATTGTCTTGCAACAGCTGCTACAAAAAAGTCTAAGAGTTACACCTGAGTGTAACTTGCTTGATAATACTTACAATTATATTGAAAATAATTTTTAAGAGTAAAACATATATATTTAGGTCATGGTTGGCATAAAAGAACCTGGCCATTTGTGGTATTTAGTAATGTACCCTGTATGTACTTTTGGTATATTATACCTGCCTGCACCTAGTGAGCTAAACAGGAAATTCCAACAGGACACCACTGATGAAATGCCACAAGACCGCTTGTATTGAGGTCGGCTAATGCAGTACCTGACATAAAGTGGTTTCAATTAGTTAGTTAAAAATGTTATTTTTAAAAAACTTTATATCAATTTTTATTACTTATTTAATAACCTGAAGGACTAGCATCCTTCCAAATAGCACTATCCTTTGTGCTGGCCCCTTGATCAAGCCACTCTCTAGTTCTAATGACCTAACTGAAAAGCCTTACTTGACTAGATCAATATCTATGGGCCTTGCACTAGCCTCCCATGCAGACAATCTTATGGCATGTCACGCAATCATTCTATGCTAAAGATTGCATGGCAACCCATATGGGTTTCTGTGAAGGAGGTTAGCTTTGCCCTAGCTGGCATTGTTGGCACATTCAAATGATACTGGGCTTCATGTGGATTGGTTGACCAATTTGCAAGAAGTTTCAGGTCCCTGGTCCAGTGAGTCCATCTCATGTCCAACACAAGCTCATGGAATTATCGTTGATTATTTTAAGTATTTTTACCATCTTCTGAGGTCGAAGACTTTCCTTCTAGCCATCATTTCCTGAGTGGCCATTTCTGATGAAACCTGGCAACTTTTTGTATATAACTGTAGTTCTTGTTTATCTCTGGTCGCAGATCTCTTGTAGCTATCATCATACTGCAATTCTTGCTCTTTGGCTCTGAGATACTTTTTTGGCGGCTTCTTCCTCTTCTTAGATTTAAAACACTCTACATCAACTTGCCACGAGCATGAACGAGGAATATCAGGTCTAAGCTCTTGGGAAGAGTCCACTGATGCAAGCATTTGTGGATCAGAGACGCTTTTAAAATGTCTATCTCGGAAAACTTTTTTCTCAGAAATCACTGGCAGTGAAAAATTACTGCACTCCATGACTTGATCTTCCTCTTCAAGTAATGGGAGATCCCTACATGAAACACTTGTCCATTTTTTAGTATCCTCTTCTTCACATTCTCCTGTTGCTATGCGAGAATTCCTCGATGCCTCGGCATTGAAATTGCTCAGATCGCGTATTTTATAGACAGAAGAATCTGGAATTTTCACTTCTTGTTGATGATACGTTGTTCTTATTTCACCTTTCGCTTCAACCGCAACTGTACTAGTTTCCTGTTGCTTTTTCATACTACGGCTGTTTACTACAGCTGAGTCTGCTGGGAGTGATAGATTTTGTGGAGCTAAATCACCGTGTAATGATGAAACATTATCCACAGATTCATAGAAAATCTCATCACAGTTAGAATCGCTATCTTCTTGTGCCAGCTCCCCGCTATCTTCGTTTAACTCCGAGCTGCTGTGAACCTTACCTCGCTCGGTACTCCAAAACAAGCCCATCTTATTTGTCAACTTTCCCAGGCTATGATTTTCATGATCCCAAGCTTTCTGTAGCTGTGTTAGATGCACATAGAGACGAAATGGAAAGCCAAAATTTGCAACTGAATAAAACTCGCATCAACAACCTGCAAATGCCAGCAGGTTTTCCCAAATTGTTGCCAATTTTGCTGTTTTGCAAGTTTTTTGGGTTTTGTGTTTTGTAAAGTAGCGCTAAAATGAGATACCGCTGACCGATTACGACTCAAACAGGAGAGAATTGTGGGAAGTTACAAGTGACGCCTGGAACATAACTGTTTATTAGATGCAAATGCAATGATTGTTTTGAAACTGTGATTAGATTATTTCGCATAACTTCCTTTGGAGCGATTCGCAGTGACAATAGTCTACAGTCAAGGCTTCCGCTGCGACTGACCTCCAGGGCGCCCTAGGATTGCTTTCAAGGAAAACATCTGCTTATGCATAATTTGTTTCGCTCGCAAAGACACAACTCTTCAAGAACTACAAAACTCTTTGGAAAACGCTGAAAATGGCTTTCTCGAGCTCTCACGCTGTTGCAAGGCAAAAATTCACCTACCCTATCGGCGACACATACGACGGTGAATGGAATAACGAAGGAAGGAAGCATGGCATCGGACACCTTACTCTTGTCGACGGCACGAAGTATGTTGGACAATTTCAGAACGGGTTTTGTCACGGCCATGGTGTTGCAAGATTTCCTGACGGTTCCGTCTACGAGGGCGAATTTGAAAACGGAAAATACAGTGGCTTTGGGGCTTTCACACGGAACGATGGAATGCGCTTTGAGGGGAGGTTTCAAAACGGAAGAGTCGATGGCGAGGGGATGATAACGTTTCCAGATGGCAGCCATGGGAGACCCAGACAAGAGGGATATTTCATGGGGACAGAAATCGTGGATAGACACCGAGCGACCGACACTGTTCTGAAAGCACAACAGGCTGCTAAAATGGCTCGAAGCATCAAGATTTGAACATGAACTATTTCACAAACTTCAAGTTGCGCAAAGTAGCTCTAGTTGATATCCAATTCCTAAGAAACTTATCTTAAGTTTTAAGTAGAAGACAGATTTTAGTGGAGTTTCCATTGCTAACTTCCGCAGTTATGTAAGTGCATGTATATGTAGGTAAAAAACCTTATGTACTAATATTATCCGGGAAAATTGTTTACGAATATAATTATCCCTCTCCCAAATTGATTATTACTGTAAAACAGCTGCTCTGTTCGAAGGTATTTTTAACTGAGAGATGCAAGAAGGGGTGAGTGGTTTAGCACAAGATATTACCAGTACATAATTTGTAAACAAGGTGGTGGCAACGTTTGTATTCAATGATATTTAGTCTCATCTGATAATTTATTTGTAATGACTTGGATGTAATACATGGAAGATGTTGTCATGTGACAGGACTATTGTGTTGATAACTTATAGTACTGGACTTTTTTTTTTGATTTGCTGGCATAATTCTACTCTCACCCCTATATTCTTAAAGGTATGAGAGTTTACTTTAGCCAATAGGTAACAGAAGTAACAACCAATATCAGGTAACTTTGTTCCCAGAGTCTCCTACAGAGTCCTTGGACAGAGGCTGGCAATCAGGGACACATACTAAATCCATTTTCCAGTTGCATTATTGGTGTAGAATTTTTTGGTTGAATCTGATTGAAGGAAGGAGTAAGGGCACTGTGTATCAAAGGACCACACTGTTTACTTAAGCAGCCTACATGTAACAGTATAGTTTGCAAGCAGGCTCACTTGAGCAGTGGAGTGGAGTCTTGTGAAGAGGTGGCTTTGCCACTCAATTCCTCGTAGATGGCTATGTTGCTCCCGCTCCAGACTGAACCTGCTCGCAGGTTTACATGTAAAGCATGTAGCACAATTTCAACCCCTAACACAAGACTGTCTTCCATTATCATATGGGACAACAGTGTTGGTGGGAGGCACACTGGCCTCATGGCCGGTTAGTGCAATGTCTCCAGATTGAGTGGTCCTTGTTCATGTGGTGCTCTTGAGAAAGACACTTTACTCTCACAGTGCTTCTCTCCACGACAGTGTATAAATGGGTACCGGCAAACTCAATACTAGGGGTAACTCCATGATGGATTAGCATTCTATCCAGGGGGGAAGTAGAAATACTTCTAGTCATTTCATGCTGCAGAAACCGGGATAAGCTCTGGACTGATAGGCCCCTTGGCTTGTTTGCATAGTCTCGCTTTAATGCAGCTCCAACCATGGCTTCAAAAAAAACTCTGTGAAACTGCGTGAAACATCACATTAACATTTATTAGTCCATGTAATAGGGTGGGAGTTTTGTGGCTTTGACCACACCTACAAAAACATAATTACAAATGCATGAAAAATCATCCAATACTGGCTAGTTCTTTTGAGAGTTACATAATAGATCTTAATGCACCATAAAGTAAACCTTGACTAACAGTCTTGATGTTTTTAATTTCACTAATTTTTATGATGCACAAGTTTGCTGAAATCAGGCCTAGGGTTCATACACTTTTTTAAGCCAAAAATTCAAGGACTTTTCAAGAACTTTCCAGGAACCTACTTTGAAATTCCAAGAACTCTTTTTTAGTAAGAATTTACCACAAACCAAGCAACAGTTGCATTATTGGTGTAGAATTTTTTGGTTGAATCTGATTGAAGGAAGGAGTAAGGGCACTGTGTATCAAAGGACCACACAGTTTACTTAAGCAGTCTACATGTAACAGTACAGCTTGCAAGCAGGCTCACTTGAGCAGTGCAGTGGAGTCTTGTGAAGAGGTGGCTTTGCCACTCAATTCCTCGTAGATGGCTATGTTGCATGGGCAAGAGTGACAAGAGAGCATTGGGAAGGAAAACAATCATTTTTACGCATTTTGTGAACATTTCAAAGATGTTATACTTTGTTCACCTGAACATTTGCTTTCACTGGCTTTTATTTACTTTAAAACCTTAAAGTATTAATATTTCTTGATGTTCTTCAATAACAAATCAAGGACTTTCAAGGACCAAAATCAGTTTCAAGTGCTTTCAAGGCCTTGAAATCGGTGAAATTGGTCTTCTGAAATTCAAGGGTTTTCAAAGGTTTTCAAGATGCATACGAACCCTGTGCAATGTTAGATATGGAGCAATATTGGGCAGCCTGAACTAATTACTTGATTGATATATAGATGCCAAGTTCATTTATCTTGAATATTAATTTTGCACATCATAGGTATATCTCTCAGTTACTGCATGCACTGGTCAATTTCCAATTTAAAGCTGTTAATTTAAAAATGTTTCTTCTTTCAATGCTATGTTTTCTTCACTTTTATAGCAGTTAAAAGTGTAAAACTTTCTTTTCCTTCAAATTCATCACACTGAAAGCTGCTAACAACTTAACAATGATTTCAAATTGAGTCATTTTGCCTTTGCAAGAAATTTGATGCCATTCCATGTGAATAAATAACATTCCTGAACTGGTCAGACACACAGAGATATAATAAATATCTTTTTACCAACTCGTCTTCTCAGTCCATACTGTAAGTTACAAATCCTCATTTCCCCCCTTTTATTTATGGCCCACGTGCACTGCACTAGGGCCATAAAGCGATGTGGAAAAGACTCGGTCTGTAACTCATTGTACAGACCTCAAATTTGGTTATTAAGACTACTGGACAGGTATTTATAAGCCATAGGTGAGAATCCTGTCCAGTATAGGTCCTCGGCAGTAAGAGCATGTCGCCAAGAAGGAAGTGCATTCAAAACAGGTTATTTGATGGCGACATGGAATGACAACACAGTTGGGTTTTTGTATAGTGCATATGATGCAATTATCCTTTTGAGACCACATTTCTTCAATCTCTTTGGTTGCCGTTTTCAAAACATCTGCAACAGAGTCATCTGTCTGCTTTGAAGCCAGAACAATCTGAGACAGTTTGTCAAACTTGTCTGCAAGTCGTTTCCGAAGAATATCACTTTTGTCATTTAAAATACTAACTTGCTGAGAATAAGCTCTTTGTTTGCTTTTTAGGTCCTCTGTGGTAGAAGCTAGCTTCTCTTGGTAGAATTTCTTGTCTCGTTTGAGATCCGTGATTGTGTTTGAAAGGTCAGCCATTTTTAGTTTCAATTCTTCAATCCGTTTCCTCCATGCTTCACTGACTTCCTGCTCTATGTTAACAAACTTCACCTGTTGATTGACCAAGTCTTTTTCTAGTGAATAAATCTTGGCCTGAAGCTGTAAGAGTTCTTTTGAATGATTCCTGTCTTTCTCAAGGAGATTTTCACTCAGAAGGTCTTTCTCTTTCTGAAAAATTGAATTTGCATGATTTTAATTACAACAGTTACAGTATGTTATTTATTTCAAGTGTCACTAAGAGTGGGCGCCAGTAATTCAAAACATAACTAACAATAAATATTAAATATTTATAATTGCATTTTTCAATCACTATTCCATCAGTCAGTATTACAAGACAACATTTCGGTTACCTAAAAGATAAGACACAGGCCATTGGAAATGGATAGAAATTGCAACCCACAAATGTGACCTTTTTGTGCACATATCTGTTTCTTGGGAGTGCCGCTAAGCTAATTGACAGCAGCAAAAAATTGATAGAAACCTTTATTTGGGCAGAATTTATGTGTGATTGAAAGGTACTAACAGTGTGATGTACTGTTTGAATTATCATCAAAACAATGGCCTACATTTGGTGCAAAAATATCATTGTCTGGTGGACATTTTCTGATCTGAGAAGCAAACAATTTTCTTAGAGCATAGCTTAATTGAGGAAAAATGTGAGCTTTGAGGAACTCAGCTGGAGATTGGAAAATACAGTGGGTATCCCCCAATTTTAGCTGAGGCATATAATTCAGTCACATGACTTGTTTAGACCAATTGTACATGACCAAAAATATTTGATGGTTACAAATTATATCGATTTAATTTATATCTTGGCACCTGTTAGTTTCAGGCCATTTTTAAATTTATGTTAAATTATTTTTTTAACACTCTGGATTACACTAACCTGTAACATTTCCTCTCTCATCTTGAGCACTGATGGATTTGGGAGTTCCTGTGAAGACTGTGGTCGCCCATGTAAGTCTTCACAAAATGGTGGGTTCATTCTGCAAACCTGCATTGAAAGGGATGCCACTAACTTGACTATGCCGTCACTGCAGCCATCGGATGAGCATTCACCGACTGAAGGATCAAGGAAAGGAAACAGAAAGTAGAAATAAGTTTTAGAGGGCGGCATGTCATTAGTTCTGGGTACACTGTAGAAGGGAGAGGTGTCCAGGAAAAAAAATGTGTTGGATTATACGTAGATCCTGTTAAGGTTACAAAATTGATGTTAGTATTGGAAAGTAAAATTTATTTTTTTATTACAATAAAAGTTATACTTAGTCACTATCTTATAGTCACTCAGTCTCATATACATGTAGAAGTTGATTTTCAATCACAAAGTTTACCTAGATTAGAACTGTTTTAATAAAGGTGTAGAGAAGCTTTCAATTGGAGACAAGATGGGCAATGACTGGTAGGGCATTAGACAACACAAAGAGCTTAGGGTTGGATTGGCCATCCTCTGGGGAAACCAGACAGACACATAGCCAAGAGGATCATAGAGTGGATTAACCCACAAGGGAAGCCCAAGAGAGCTCTTGAGAGACCCCAGCACACCTGGAGGTACACAAAAAGGGCAGAGTTGAAGGAGAGACACCTCATGTAGTGGGAAGTGAAACAAATGGCACAAAATAAGGCGGGTTGATGGGCACTAGTGAATGACCTATGTTTGAAATTGGGAATAAAGAGGATTGAGTGAGCGAGTAAAGTTAGTGCCAATAGATCTGTCACCCTTGTTGCTAAGGGGTGAATAAACTAACCTTGCACCAACTCCTGAGGTTGAAGGGACAGAATCTTTGTTGCAATCAAAGCCTCTCTACAAAAACACTTGGTACTGCTATCCGTACTTTGTTTGCAACAGTGATCTGCTTTCCCACTTAGCAAGGCTCGTGGAATCTTGTAATGACCAAACTCCTTTTGAAAAATGACCCGTTCAGCAGAATCGTTGATATCCATGGATGTTAAACTAAACTCTGGATAACATAACTGGACAAGTTTTTCAACATGTTGAAGCACATCAATTTCTTCTTTTGTCAATTCTGCATAAGGAACTAAGAAAGATGTTTTTGTTGTTGCTCTGGAGAGAATTGATTCCAAGGTTTCTACTGCTCCAGACTTGTACAGCACATCAATTAGAGATTGATTACACAGAACTAACCTCTCCTCAATTTCCTGTTTGATTTCATTAAGTTTCTGTGGTGAAACTGAGTTTGGTATTGGGTATGTCATTTGTCCATGAATGGCAAAATACTGTTGAGCTATCAGAAATGCAGCTTCAGCACTGATGTAGAAATTTGCATGTCGTACATCGGAGGTTTTGTTCTGTTCCAAGAGCTGGTAATAATATGGAACCAGTTCTGGTCTCTGTTGTATTGCCTGCACCCACATACTGCTAATCTGGTGATCAATTTCACTCAGATGAATGACAGCTCTTCGATCTCGGTCGATCTTAAGATGAACAAGGTCAACCCCAGAGGCCAGACCATCTTGGGACAGGTCTGACACCCAGACACCTTTGACATACAATTGACCTTTATAACAAGCATCAACCAGGAGTGTCCCAATTTCTGACTTAAAACAGTCAGAAGGTGGACAGAGGAAAAGAAACCTCTTCACATACAATTCCCAGTCTTCACGACAAAGTGGAAAGACCGATACACGCGTGTCTGTCTGTCCAAGATTGAGGTCATCATCATCATCGTCATAACGTTCCTTCCACCTCTCATCAACAAATACAGTCAAGACCTCCTCGTCAAATGCTTCATCATGCGACAATCCAAACTTCCACCGATCTTTACTCGTTTCCATAGAAACCACTCTCCCTTCTCCTACCAAAGCCAGGGCACCAACTTTCAGCCCTTCGCCAAACTGTCCAATTACTTCCTTGCTAGAGGCTTTCTTCGAAAACCCAAGAAGCAGGACTTTCCTCATCAGTTCTGTGTCGTAGTTTATCAGGGTAAGCCTTTCTCTGGTTGGGGAATAAACTATTCTTCCGAGTTCCACGCCGCCCTCCTCTTTACGATGATCTGAAAGTGTAAAATCGAACGTTTGAACGCACTTTTGTGTTCGATTCGTCAGAGTGGCTGAACTGTTGGTATCTTCAGACGAATTTCCCGCTCGTAGCACTGCTTTATATACTTGTAAGGGAGGGTCGTTTTCTTTGCAAGAAAGGAACGCGACTTTTGATTTCGCAGAGGGGGCGATCTCCATTTTTTCCAGGGAAGCGAACACTCCATCATGCCAGTTCTGTACGAGTTCACGGACGCCTTCCCATGTTTTCCATGAGGGTGCATATTGAGCAGTTAAACTGAGACTAATAAACTTCACTGAACTCGACTGTCCAGCCATTTTCGTACGTGCAGTGCACAGCTCAGCAATATTCTACCGTCACGTACTGCTCTATATCTCACGTCGTTCCAAGCGTCCAGGTCCCCATGGGACAACGATGACATCATTAATGACGTCAATTATTATTTCTGATTTATATTTTTTTGTCAGGTCTCTCAAAACAAGCTTTCGCAGACCTGTGCTAGTACCGAAAATTTGGAGATTTTTGAAAGTAAACTTGCTGGGGGTCTCTGTCTCACATGAATATTGTAGTGCTGGTAAAAAGTGCCATCCAAGTAGATTTTCTTGCTGGGCAAGTAACTTTAGACTCTTGGTACCAGAGGGTTTTTTTGATTTGCGTAGTGAAATTGTGATTGTGGGCAGCGAAGTCGCGATCAAGATCGTATAGCCACTTCGCCACCAAAAAAAAACCCTGTAACCCAGGATAGTAACTTTTTATTCCCTCTTGCCCAATGAGTAAGGGCCTAGGAAAGTCATCTGCAGTGAAAGTTGAGAGCTACTTGTCCTAAGGGCAAGCTGGAAACATTCAACTTTTTTGTGAGCCCCTTTGCAGCAAATGCTGAATCATGCTGTGTTGCTCAGAAGATAATTTCCATAAATGGCAAATGGAAAGTGTTGGTGAAAGAATTTTCCAAACTTTTCTCACCATCTTTCTGACGATTCATGTTCTACACTAGATAACAGTAAAATACTAACAATAGTTAAATCTAGAGATAAATGTTTAGTTTATTGGCTCTGAAATGAATATGTCTAGTGTAGCTGTTAAATATCTGGCATAAAAAAGGAAATATATTATACATATTTATGCAAAGCAGTTTTCAGTCAAGTATCCTTAAAACCAAACCAATGTTGACCTCAGCACGTATGTACAGTATCTATTTTTTTGCAATGTACTTTGGTACGATTAAACCAAGTATTCATTTGAAAGGACATTTCAATGACATGGCGAAATATTGGCAAATTTATAAGCAGCCCACGTCTCAACTTTTTTGCATGGCCGCAAAATCCTCCCACTGACAGAGAGGGTTTCATATAATTTTCACAGTCTGCTAGAGGCTCTATTCTATTCACAACCCCTACAGTTAGCTGTCTCAGTGGCAAATGTAACTTTTATCATCAAAAAGCCACCTCAGAAAAAATAATTAAAGCTTATGACAGTTGGAATAAAATCTCCAAATTCTACAAAGTCAGCTATGATAATGTTAAACTTGTGGCACTTGGTGCCACAGAGTGCCTTGAGCCACCCAGTTACATGGGCATTGCATTTTATCGCACAGACGTCTTTGAGGGTGCTAGTCAAGTTCTGTAGCACTGTTGAAGTCTGTGGTGTGAGCAGGGCTTGTGTCACTTGAAGGGCGTCCTCTGAAAAGCTAGAAGCTGCAGATTGTTTGTTGAGAAACTCCATCAAAAGTTTCCTATCTGCTGTGTTTGGCCACGGGGAGCAAATCAAGTGGGGCGGCCAGAAGCAAGCATAGGCATCAACTACGCTATAATCATGGTAAATGATAATAACCTTTTCTTCGTTAGCCCACATTTCTTGAAGGGTGACATTTGGACCGTCTTGTCCGGGTGCTCGAAAGATCTCGCTGAACGAAGCTAGCAGCGTGCCCGCAAGGGTTTCATGACTAGCGACATCCATGTTGTAAAAGTGATTGAAGTCTAGAATGACAATTTCTTTTGGATAATTCGCCACATAGCGGTTCACTTCTTCTAAAACCTGCTCGATCGTCCACCCATACAGCCCGTGCAAAATACGGATCTCTTTGTCTTCCTCTCTGTATGCGACTCGTAGATCCAGGTAGCGGATACCTGACAACAGTTGCTCGTAAATGGTCATAGATTGTGTCACGGACCAACTGTGGACCAATGATTTCGCTATTTTGCCAAAAACACTTCCAAGAGTTTGAATCGTGGATGACTCGTCGGGGCCGATCTCCATGTTCTGATCGAGGAAAAACGTTGCTGAATCATGAGATCCTGGAATCACCAAATCTTTCAAAGGACACAGTTGTTTCTCATTCGGCAAGTTTTCCATCCACCGTGAATAATCGTTGTCTTCTAGGGCTGTGACGCGAAGAACTTCAAAATCGTCCACCATACCTTTTTCCGCCATGTTGTTTTTGCATGATAAGCGTTCCTTTGCCGGGTAGAGTGGGGGCATTGTTGTTGTTGTTGTGGAACCTAGTCCACTTTTAATATTATTTGTGTTGCCCGAACATACAATGGAACCTGCATGTGTTATAGAACCTATTAACCTAGCATATTAAGACCCAATCCAGCATGAAATTGGGAAAAGGTTTATAACTGGTAAGTAAGTAATAATGAATAAACGAAAGCCTCCGTCTGACGCCAAAATATGCTCGAAGGTTTGTCCACGGACATTGCGTTCCGAGAAGCGCACGAACAGTTTTCCGAGAGCGTGGACGAGAAAACTGTGAACAGACAATGCTCAGGGACAAAAATCCGAGCACATTTTCGTGCACAATCATTCGTGTTTTTATCTTTCAATATTTTTCGCATTGAACATGCGCGGTTTTGAAAATTGGGCAATATCACTCAAATATTCCCCAGTATTCCGTCACGTGTCGCATTTAGACCAATCGTGCGTTAGCGAAAATATCTGATGGATTATTTTAGTATTGGTCCAATAATATAATAAAATGTTTTTGGCCATGTTGTTTTTGTCAAACAATTGTCACCTTCAAGCTCATAGTTTTGAAGACATCACCCATACACCTGAAGTGCAGACCTCTCAGTCTTATGAAATGCAGCTTAATATTTTAAAAGTGATAGTTACAACTATTTTTAGTGTTTAAATTCACTCTCTAGTTGTATTTCATATACGCAATGTATGAAAAAGTGGCAAAGGTGGCAAGTACAGGAATGACTAGGGTGGGGTCAGGAGGGAATTATACTTACCTCTTGCTACTGACTTTCACTCTCACAAACCCCCTCACCACCACCCTTGCCACCCTAGCCACCATTTGCTTCTTGAACCCTTTCACCACTCTCACCATCCTCAGCACCTTAGCCATCCTGCCATCCTCTACCACCCTGGCTACACTGGCCTCACTGCAACACTGGCCACCCTTGCCACCATCACCGCTCCCGCACTCTTGCCATCCACCCTTGCTACACTAGTCACACTGCAATCCTGGCCACCTTTACCATTTTCGCCACCCTTGCCTTCCTGGACACCCTTGCCACTCTTACCACCATCTCAACCGTGGCTTCCACTGCAAACCCTGTCAACCTTTCCAGCCTAACCTTCCTCGCCATCCTGGTAATCCTAACAACCCTTGCCATCACCTTGACTCTGGCCACCCCTGTAAACCTTGCCACCCTCTGTATCCCACTGGGAGAGAATTATGAACTATAGAGGCTCTATAGTAGTATAGAGTAGTTATTTTTCCATGCGCCGGTTGATTACAAACTTTAGACTTTATCAAAGGCTGGGCTGCAGTTGGTAGTCACAGTCCTTTATGGGAAAAAATACAAATGAGACATTACACATTGTCAGACTTGGTTTTAAGATCATTTAATGTTGAAATCTGCTCTAAATTATTTTCGAATTTTGTTATTATTCTTATCCACAGCCAGAAGTGTGCAAAATTGTCATAAATAAACTAATAAATACAAGTGACCATGTTGCAGACCTGGTTGCAATAGTGCAAATTATCAGGTTAAAAGC
>OMLO01001857.1_pt1 | contig 16635 bp, 12 predicted proteins | sample 1674811 | NCBI WGS metagenome assembly OMLO01 (sample SAMN06265003, study PRJEB25207) | coral metagenome | isolation source: Coral host | place: Mexico:La Bocana,Puerto Morelos, Mexico | collected 2008-11-13 | reverse complement strand
GAACGCGATAATGCCACCCCGAAGAGCAAATGGGGAGTCAAACTCTACCAGGCGTTATCCGACGATGCCAAACGTATCGCCGAAACGGTACCAACAGAAGAAATTCTCACAGAGGGTGGATACGGCAAGATCTTGACGGCGTTGCTGGCCAAGTACAAGCCGTATCTTGAAGCCGTTGGTCCGGTTTCAGTGGACAACTACTTGTTCACAGGTGAGCGTCAGAAAGGTGAAGCATTCACCACCTACATCGCTCGCAAAGAGGTGCAGCTTCAAGAGTTGGAGAGTCAAATCGGCGCTACACTACATCCGTTGGTTTCAGGTCGCATATTACTACGCCAATCCTATCTCACGGAGTTGCAGAAGGACATGATCTCTCTACGACAGAATGTCTTGCTGACTTTTGACGAGGTGGCGAAGGCCTTGCGACCGTTGGATCGAATGGAAGTGCTGACGAAAGGACAAAATGCATCCAAAGGCGTGGCTACCTTCTTTGAAGCAGAGAAGTACCAGGAGGAGTATGGTCAAGAAGAAGGTGGCGACGAAAACAATGGCTATGAAGATGAAGAGTACAACGAAGAAGATGAGTCTATGAGTTCGGAACCCTTGGAAGAAGGATTCCTGATGTTTGAAGACCGAGAGTATGACGAGATGGAAGCGATCTACGTGCAGGCCTACAATGATGTTCGTCGGGATCTCAAACAACGTCGACGAGAACGTGGGTTTGTACGGCACGGTCATGGAAAAGGTCGAGGTAAAGGACGTGGCAAGAAGGGATCTGGTGGTAAAGGCCGTGGTGGAAAACGCCCTTTCCGACGAGACCAAGATTCAAGGAACAAGCCAAGAGAAGATGGCCACATCAAAGGTTCAGAGCAAGACCTCTTGGCTCGAACCAAATGCTGGAACTGTATGGAGTTTGGACATTACAGTCGAGATTGTCCCTTGAAGAAGAACCCCAAGAAGCAGTTCGTGATGCACACTGGTGGACCTACTACATCCTTGGCTATGGTGGCAACGTCGTCGAGCTCTACAACCAGGACTATCATGGCTTCCCCAGAGGTCCCCATGAACACGCAGATCCCCCGACCAGAGTCTTTGGTCCGTGCCATTTTCGCAGGTATTCAATGTCATGGTTTCGAGTGCCTTGTCGACACTGGAGCCGAAGACGCTGTAATCGGCAGCAATGCAGCGGCGGCGTTGGAGCAGGAGTTGCAGAAGTATGGACTGCGAGTGTTGACTCGCAAGCCACCCAATATCCCAGCATGTGCAGGTATCGGTGGCTCAGCGACTTTGGAGAGAATGATCGACGTCCCCACTTGCATTGCCGGCCTTTTAGGTGTCATTCGGTTCACTGTCATCAAGGACACTGCAGGTTTTCTCACTCCTCCTCTTCTACCAGTATCGTATTTGGAAGCAGTTGGTGCCCGATGCAACCTGGACACCAACATGTATGAGACTCGTGATGGACATACGGCACCTATGCGTCGTCTACCATCCCGACATCGAGTGATCAACATGCTGGACTTTGACAGGCAGGCTTGGCAACTTCCCGATGAGCACATGGTGGATGGTATGGATCCCTTTTTGTTGATCAACCAGATCAGCCGTACAGGATCTTCATCCCCTACTTCCAAAGCTTCGTCGCGACTGAGCCCTACGCGCTCATTTTTGGGGGGGAGGCCTTCTCGCTCTCGCTCCCGTTCCCCGTTCGCTTCGGGCTTTCTTCGCGATTTGGAAGGTGTTGCCGAGGCGGAGATGGATACCGTGGTCTACGCTTCGGAGATACCTACAGAACAAGCCGAGCTCACAAACCTCAAGGATACCAGCTACACGCCTTCTATCGCTCCAGAAGTTCAGGCCGACGCAATTGAGGACACTCCTGTCGGACCGCAAGAACATGAAGAATCTGAAGACCCAGTGGTGGTAGATCCAGAAGAAGGAGGCGAAATTGAAACACTCCCTACGCCTACACCGGAGGAGAGACCAGTGGTGGATCCTGCCTTGCCGGTGACCCAAGATGACGATGATGGAGAAGGTGGAGAGTCAGAACCAAGGACAGCAAGCTCAGAGGTTACCAGTGTTGGTGGAAGTGTTCTACGCCTAGTTCCCCTACGAGGACTCGAGCAGACAGTTCCCCGCCGATGCAATAACCGGATCATCTTGGTCCGAGCAAATGGTGTTGAAGAAGAACTGATGAGAGAAGAAGGTTGGAGGCTACAGCTATACACTCCCTATGACGTCCAGCACATCCGGTTTGCCCAGGTGATGATGACGACCATGCGCAAGACCGAGGCCATGTTGACTGGGCTGCAAGGGGTGAAGACTGTGATCGATGACTGGCATCTATGGCCAGAACGGTACATGCCGGAGATCTGGCATGGAGACACCTACTTCTACGAGGCTCGAGAAGGACTACGCGGTACTCAGTTCAGAATGTCACTGCACAACAGGCTCTATTTGCAGTGGGAGCCCCATGTGGACGGTGACCGACATGATACAGTGGTTCATGACCGAGGAGTACAACACGATCACTCTGATGTACCTACACTACCACCTCCTGGAAGAGCCGTTCCCAGATATGAGCCAAATGCGGAGAGCCCAGAACAAGAAGGAGCTGAAGAAGAAGAGGCCCCCGAAGAAACACCAATGGCAGTGGAGACGGAAGAGCAACTGCACCCCGAGGGTGGTGAAGAAGAAACGCCCTTCGAGGAAGAGATGCCCTTAGCAGCTTCCGGTTCTGGAGCAGATCCCTTTCCTGATCAACAAGAAGATCAGAACTTGGTGGATGAAAACAACGAAGGTGGTGCAAAAGTCTTAGCAGCCACCGCAGTCAAGAAGGTTTTCAAACATGTCAACACTCATGGTACAGTGTGTGAGTTTTTCAATATTGCTGAAGAAGATGATGTGAATTCAGCAGAAGGTTTTCGCAGTGATGTTCAGTCGCAAGTTGAATCTCAGTTGCTAGTCAAGTCACAGGTTCAGTCAGAGGCAAGGTCACGGACATGGCAGATCTTCGCATGCAGTCGGAGAGCAACCAGAATCGTTCCCGTGAGCCGCAGTCAAAAGTCTCTTATGCCTGTGGCAAAATCCCTTAGCAACGCTGCTCGTGACTTCTTCCGCAGACTTCGACCTAGCCATGGCGTCCAAGAAGACCACGATGGCGCAGAAGGCCTACGGCATGCTGCTGAAAGAGGAAGAGGAGAAGCCCATGGCCGCTCAGTCACCTTCGGTGGATCGCAAGTTGTTGGCGACTCAGAGTTGGAGGAGGTTGACAATGGCGGTAATGCTTCTCATCAGCACTACAAGGCAGCAGATGGTGTTGGACTACATGCAGAAGAAGGCCCTGGACACGGACGAGGAGAAGTTCAACGTTCGGGACACCAAGAACAAGACGAAGTCGAAGAAGGACAAGAGTGCTTGGATCGATCAAGGAATTGGAGTACCCCTGAGCCGGTCGACGGCACAGAAGTACTGGGCGAAGGAGCCGAAGGAGTGCAACCATCCAGGAGAGTACCTACGCTGCCGGGCCAATCGCTACAGTCAGTGGTGGGTTTGTCTGACATGCGGGAGCCGTTGGGAGAGGTTGCAGCAGGACAAAGCGGCGTCCTCGACCAGCACAGTGGTTCCAGAGACACCAGATGCACGCCATCTACAAGCCAAAACCGGAACTTATCCGGAACACTTGCCAGCACCAAGGTCCAAACCGGATCAAGGCAATATCCAGTTGGCTGTGGACAAGCGAGGACGAGTGAGCAATGTACCGACCAAGGAGACGTCCTCGACTGGAACAACTGGCTATCCCAAAGAGCATCTGACAGGTGCCAGAGCTCGCAGTACTTCGAAGGATCGTCAACCAGAAGGCCTGAGAGCTTTGAGCCGACCCAAGCGCACTACAGTGACCGAGCAGACAGAGATCCAGGAGTTGGTTCAGGACGAGAGCAGTTGGGGTCATTTGACCGAGATGGAGGACCCCAACAATCCCAACTTGCAACAGATCGAGGACAGCGACTTCTAGTTGGACCAGACCAACTTGGTGGATCGTATGGCCAAAGCTTGAAGAAGCTTTTGCCCGGTTGCAGTTTCTCCAGCATGATGATTTTGCTTTGCCTCAACTGCTGTGCAACACCTGAGATGATGAGTGCTTTTGGGCATCCTACATCCTTGACGAGCACTACGGCCAGCAGTGGAGGAGAATTCGTTTTCACTGAACGTTTGCACAACGAAACACCTACAGAACCTTTTGCAGTAGCTTATCTCTATGAAGACCTTGGGAAAAGAGTGCAACAAAGCTCGGCAGACTTCTATGGTCTGGCTCGAGCACTTCCAAGGTCTACCAGAAGATTCTTGACTCAAGAGTTGCGGACGAAGCCAAAAATCATGGAAGTTTATTCGCCTTTAAGGGTGAATCAACAAGCAAAGAAGTTTGGGTTTCAACCAGCTGGATCCCTAGATCTCACCACTGGCTGGGACTTTACAAAGGCCAGCCACAGGAATAAGGCCTTGGTTCTCATACGAGAACTATGCCCCATCCTGGTGATCCTCAGTCCGCCATGTACGACATTTTCGCAGCTCAGGAACCTGAGCAACTACAAGAGATCTCCTCAACAAGTTCGAGCAGAAGAAGCCGAAGGCTTACTACACTTGGAGTTCGCGGTTCAAATTGCGAATATTCAACGTCGAGCTGGCAGAGGTTTTCTTTTCGAACATCCCAAGTCGGCTACTTCCTGGCATACGCCATCCTTAGCCCGCTTGGCAGAACAGCAAGATGTGTACAACGTCATGGTGGATATGTGCCGTTTTGGTTTGAAGAGCCTTAATGGACTTCCAGCTTTGAAACCAACCCTATTGCTTACCAATGTGGAACCTTTGGCTACAGTTCTTCACCGAAGATGCGATGGACTACATGCGCAGCATGGCCCTCTTCTTGGTGGACAAGCACATTTGGCAGCCAAGTACACTCCAGAGTTTGTGCAGGCGATCCTACAAGGGATCAAACAGCATGTCCAGAATTGGACAAAAGGTCGACGTCCTCAAGAAGACTATTGGGAGCTCCTTGATAATCAAGTGGTTCGCCATCATCGAGTACCTCGACGTGGCTTATTTCTACCTACTGGAGTGCCCGGTTGTCCGGTTTCACTATCACAATTGGCTTCGCAACGCACTACGCTACAGGTTTTTCAGCACACTCAACGTACCCAGACATTGGTGGATGATTGGCGCACTTCACCTACTCCAGCAAAGTGCACACCCCATCAATGGACAGGCTCAACTACATTTCCAGTGGCATCTCGCGTGATTTTGCCTACACCATGGCAGCAAGCAGCCAACTTCTTGGTGACCTCTCTTGCTCACCCTGTCTACGCCTATCTTGATGCAGAGACTGCCTTTCATTCGGAATGGAAAAGTCTATTTCCATCCCGCAAAATTTTAGGAGGCGGTGCTGCTTCGTCGTCAAATTTGGATTCAGTTGCTGAAGAGGACTTCGAGGACATGGAGCTTGAACACGCACTTGATCGCGAAGTCGAACGTGCAGACAGAGAAGAAGATGAGAGACAGGTGGCCAGAGCACTGGCTAGAGGAGAGAAAAGCGCAGTGATTGGTAAGAAGTTGAAAGAGCAAGAGGAGAAGAAGGAGCAGGACAGTCCTTACTTACATCCAGAGCTTCGTCGAGAGCTATACCGAGTACATCGCAACTTGGGACATCCACACCTGGCAAGATTCCTACGTGCTCTTAAGCATGCCGGTGCCAAGCCAGAGGTTTTAGAATGGACCAAGTCTTCGTTCAAGTGCCCGATCTGCGAGCAGAAAGAGAAGAAGTCTAGCTACAGGCCGGCGCATTTGCAGAGATCATTGAACTTCAACGAGGTTGTGGGTCTCGACCTTATCAACACCCAGGACATGTGGCTTCTCAACGTGTTGTGCTGGGGTACCAATTTCCAGTTTGTGGAGATCTTGGAGGATAAGAGGTCAGAGACAGTCTATCAGACCTTTGTCAAGGCATGGATAGCCCACTATGGACCGCCTGCGTTGGTCGTGGTGGATCAAGGCAATGAGTTTCGTGAACCATTCGCGTCCAAGATCGGTGAGATGGGCATCTTGCAGCATACTATAGATGTGAGGAGTCCATGGCAGAACGGACGCACGGAACGAGCCGGAGGTTTGTTCAAGGCTCGCCTTGAATCCGTTCTGCGCGAAACGACTGCCACCACGGAGGAGGACGTGAGGACAGCCATTTACGAAACTTGCGCTGCACACAATCGATTTTACAATCGATCAGGCTATTCTCCGGCACAAAGAGTCTTCGGCCAGAACCCCAGGCTACCTGCTTCACTGTTGTCGGATGACAAGTTAGACAGAGACCTGATGGTTGACGCGGCCTCAGATTCTACGAAGAGGGCATGGCAAATTCGAGAGGAGGCGGCAAAGGCATGGATGAAATTTCAAGATGATGACGCAGTTCGACGAGCTCTACGTTCAAGGACAAGAACAGCAGACGTTAAACCTAACCTACGGCCTGGTGACCTGGTCTATGTGTGGCGAGACGTCCCTTACTTCAAAGTCCAGGAACGGTCATTGCAGAGTCGAACCAAGGCAAGAGTTTGTGGGTTTCTCTGAGAGGATATTTGGTGAAAGCTTCCCGAGAACAAGTTCGTGCTGCTACTTCCGAAGAGTCCTTAGGAGCAGAGTTATCCCATGTTCTATCTGCTGAACTACTTCAAGACATCGAGACAGGCAAGATCAAGAACTACCGAGATGTTGAACAAGAAGGCTTACCTGACGAAGATGAAGAGTACGCCCCAACTACGGTTGCGGATCCCGAAGAAGAATATCAATCGATGGAACTACATCCTCATGATCGCGAAGAAGTTCCCCCTGCAGAAGGAGAAGTACCTGGTGCTGCAGAAATGGAAGTCGACGCTGATGAGAGCACAGCACCTCCAGCCACGGAGGATCGCTTAGAAGAGAGTCGCAGACCTAGTGTGATTTCCGAAGCTCCAGTACCCGTGAGAGTTCCTCTACGAGTAGACGAGGCTACTGGTGGATCATGGCGAGGCGGTGACAGACCAATGGTTCGTGATGCTGAGAATCGGCTCCTGTATGAACCTATGAGGAGACCTTCTACGTCTTCGAGTGCTACCGCTATGCCATATCCATCACCTCCAGGAGGAGTACAACCTTGGCCCAGACCAGAGAACCGTACCTTCTTCTTCGAAGTTCTCAAGCAACCAGATGCCCAACCTGCTTGCTGGCGGACTGACAGGAAAACTGGCCAAACTATGTTGTTGACGAAGGAGACGTCACGGTTCGCAATCGAAGAGGCTGAAGGCGTGTACAATAGCTTCGACAGGTGCATTTACCTCACGAAAGCTAAGACTTCACCCGGACAGATCGAGTTCAAGAAACTCAATGGCCAGCACAAAGAAATCTTCAGAGCGGCAAGGGCAAAAGAATTGAAGTCTTTGTTAGACTCGGGTGCGATCCGTATTCTGTCACGAGCTGAATCCCAGGACTTCTACAAGAACCACCCCAACCACGTTCTCAAATCCCGCTTCGTGGATCGTTGGAAACCAACTGATGAATTCGGTGTGGTTCCCGAACAATTTGGAGAAGATGGTTTTGATCCAGCTTCCCACGGTGGGCTCGCGGCTAAAAGCAGGTGGTGTGTAGTTGGATGGGAGGATCCCCATATACATGAGATTGAAAGGACGGCACCAACCCCTTTGACTTCGAGCATGTACCTCTTTTTGCAGCTCAGCGCTTCGAGGAAGTGGAGTGCCCGAGCAAAGGATGCCAAGACTGCCTTTTTACAATCAAGACCAACTACTCGCAAGAAACTTCTAGCTTGTAAGATGCCAGCCGATGAAGCCTTTCCAGGTTACGGTGAAGATCAACTCATACTTCTACTCACGGAAGTGTATGGGCTGGTGAGTGGTCCTGCTTGGTGGAGAAGGTCGTTACTTGAGATTTTGGTGAAGGACCTTGGGTACCGAGTCAATGTCTATGACCGATGTGTCTTGACGCTGGATGCTCAAGGATCAGAGGACACCGAGAATGCCAAGACCGAAGGTATCATGGTTTTGTAGGTCAGGGTTCAAGGATTAGACCTTTTGGTCTGTGCAAAACAAGGCCAACATATGAACATATGGTAAGTTGGGTATGGTAGGTTGGGGGAACTATGTAAAAAGGCACCATGCAGTCGGTGCAACAATTCATCAAAGGGTCTGGCGGAATGAAATGTTGTCTGGCAAAACATGACTACATAATCTTTGATATGACGAAGCCTTTCTGAAATGGCAAGCCGGGATTGACTAACCGTGGCAATGCTGAAATCAGGGTTCAACCATTAGACCTTTTGGTATGTGTCACAGACTTGTGATTGTTCACGGCCTTTTGTTCCGCAGCCTTTTTTTGTTTTGCCATTTTGGCACGATCCACGGCGATTATTTTGAACCCAGAATGAGGCGAAGCTGTTTTGTGTGACCGGGTGGTATGGGGGTTCACCTAAACAAATCCAAAAAACAAATGATTCTTGCAAGCCATGGTTTTCCAGGCCTCATGTATCAGTGGCAGGCGCAAAGAAACACATATACAGGTCAGCAGGTATAATTGTGACAAGTTGCCATCATTTTCATGTTTGGCTTTTGCAGTTTGGGGCCAAGACCGCAGTAGGCTAGACCGTTGGAGCCGATCAAGCCGACTCAATGATTGGCATTTGCCATCCAGACTGAAAGATGGTCACGCTTTCTTTGAACGCACAATATGCCCTTGTATGTTTGACATCTCTTTGTCCCAACTGTCTTCATGCAAGCCCTGATATATTTTTATATTTGTATTTATACGTAGACAAAAAGCTAGCCATGACTTCTGTGGATGGGCAGCTGCACTTGGAAGTGCCACCATGCAACGTGGGGAAACGTAAGCGTGGTGCTGGGGCCCGGACTGGGCGAAAAAGATCAAAAGCCACAGATGAAATTGTTCCCAAAAGGAAGACAGCTGAGCAACTTTGGAATCTCTTCAACTCCGGTGTTCCTGTCTTTTTGGAGCTTTTCTGTGGTGTTGCCAGGGTGTCAGAAGCTGCTCGCGGCATGGGGTATGCTGCCATTAGTCTCGATATCATGGATGGATGGGATGTTGCTGCGCCAGAGATCTTGGACGCTATTTGCCGGGCAATTTGCGTTGGACTGGTTCTCGCGGTTTGCTTATCCCCACCTTGCTGCACTTGGAGCAAGGCTAGGCGAGGAAATCCGAATGGAAAGGGTTGGCCGAGGCCCGTCAGATCGAAGCAAAATCTTCGTGGTTTGCCGTATATGAACTTTACCGAAAAGGAACTCTGGCTCTAGTATTCAGCATTTTTGAATCTTGTCCATCAATGCCTGAAGGAGGGGTACATTTGTAGAATAGCCTTACTGTTGCTGAGACCTTTGCATGTCGTCCTCCTGCTCTGTATCCAGGAAAAGGCAAATCTCCTCAATGGGAATCAATGTGCAGATGCCTGTGTCCGAATCATACGTGAATGTAAGGCACACAAGGTGAGTGTTGCGCTGGAAAACCCTCGAGACTCTTTGTTGTTCCATTTGCCTGAGCTTAAAGAAGTTGCCAATTATACGGAAGAGACACCTTCACTAATGGGGGAACGGAAACTTTGCCTTCAAGGTTTCCAACCATATCTTGACATTGTTTTTGACATGTGTTGCTTTGGCACTGAGTGGAAAAAACCAACTCGCTTGTATGTATTTGGTGTTCCGGCCAAGCTCGCGGCACCTTTGAATAGAAAGTGCAAAGCTCGCAGGTTACGTAAGGGGGAACCAGCCCAATGCCAGCACAGTGGCAAGCCACATGTCCAGCTATCTGGTGCAGGCAAGGGTGGTTTTTTGACAAAAAAAGCAGCGGAATATCCGTTGGCTTTTGCGGAAAGCTTGGCCAAGGCTTTGCTTCAGCACGAAGTGGGGAAATGAAGGAATGGAAAAGCCTGGTCTTTACATCTCTTTACCGTCCTTGCTAGCGGACATGAATATTGAGCCTCAACTCAAAGCTGGTAGGTCGGGGTTTTCATCATGACAGTTGGCGCTGAAATCTTGATGTTGCAGAGATTCATTGATTGCAACTTTTCAAGTTTGGGTTCAAATTGGGGTTTAGGGGATGACAGACACTGTTTTGGCAGTGCTGGAGGATTTAGAAAGTCCTTGCTCAGGGCCTGCAACTCTTCTCCATGCTTTAGATCAGTTGGACCTCGAATTGGGCAGGTTGCAGACACTTGATCCGCAAGTTTGGGAACCTGTGCTCGAGAAACTACTCCATCTTGCATCCTTTGACCATCACAGCCCTGAGCTTTCCTACCGTTTGGAGGGCACAGTTTCCATCATCCAGTCTTTGAGCTTTGGAGCCGAAAGTGATTCTGGCGTCCAGAGCAGGTGTCCAGGACAGAGGGAAAGGGCACGCAATACATGTCAGCGGGACAACGGTGTTGTAGGTTAAAGGGGCTTGCTTCGGGGCTTGGCCCGGGACAGGGGCTTGGCCCGGGACAGGGGCTTGGCCCGGGACAGGGGCGTGGCCCGGGACAGGGGCTTGGCCCGGGACACGGCAGGATACATGTAAAAACGTAATGCCACGTGAGAAAAGAACAAAGGGAACATGAAAAGGAAAGCGTAAAAACGGCACCCCCAAATATAGAGATTTTAGATGAAATCGAAATTTCTGGCCGTGAATGCCTTTTGCAATGTGAGGACTTCAAGAGCGAGCAGTTCAATCAGATGACGAGTGTTTCTCACCTCCTCGGCCATGCAATTTGCATCTTGCTTTCAATGCTGTAGATGATGCATCACCTTTGGTGCATCCTTTGACCTTGGAAACACCTGGGTGTGCTGGCCCACTTCCATCTACGCCATCAAGCGGTTGGAGTCCGGGTAAGGATGTCAGAGACCATATATCACGAGGTAGATCATTGCACCCGCAGACACAGGTCATCGTTGTCAACGCTGTTCAAACATTGTCAGCGGTGCAAAAACAGCCAGCTCAGCAGCAGGAAGGCTGGCGCAAGGTGGACCGACAGACTGCTTTGTCTCTCTGCTCCGGCAAGGAGCTGCTTGGAGAGTTGAAGCGCAGACTCTGCAACTGCCGAGTCAAGCAAGGGCCAAAATCGGTGACCAGCTTGGATGAATTGGTTGGGGGGATAACATGTTTGAGCCCGAGCACAGTGAGAAGAATCTGCCGAGTTTGCTTGCGCAATCCTGAGATGCCATCGCCTGCCCAGAATAAGGAGCGGGGCCGGAAACCTTTCCCAAAAAATGGTGGCAAGGGCGAGTTTATTGACCAACATAGCAAGGAATTCGCTGCTGAGATTGGGAAGAGAACTGTGCGCTTAGCTCTCCGCAATGCATCTTTGGGGCGGCCTCGCCGGGAATTTGCCAAGGACCTCTTGCAATTGGCTCTCAGCGAAGTGCCGGTGGGGCAAAAATATTTGAATGACACATTTCCCCTCGCCGTGGAAACGGTGGCATCGCAGCTTCTTGCCGGAACTTTTGCAACATTGCTACATGCTCCTCTTCCTGGTCTGGGAATACCCAGCGATGCTTGGCAAGATCTTTAAAGTCAGATGTATTTTTCCTTGTGTTCTTTAAGATTTTCATGCGCAAAAGACGCCAACATGCCACAATAATGTTTTTTCCAGGATATTGAGCTTTGGATGGATGGTCACACTATCGGCCAGCTTTTCAAATCAGTACGTGGGACTGTCCTAGTGATCGGGGTGACCATTTCTTGTCCGGGTGCGCCTGCTTCTAGGCCCATTTTCTTAGATGCGCCATCGACAGGCACAGATGGGCGCGGAGCAGCAGAGCTGGAGTTGATCAAGGCAACCTTGCAAAGCCATCCGTGGACTCTGGGGCTGGGCTCCTTGCAATCAAGGCTGGCTATAGCCATTGGAGACGGCCACTTTGCAGCAGGGGAGCATAGCAAACATCATCCCACAGAAGCATTGCGAACCTTGTTCCAGCAATGCGGTCGCCGTGCTCGCACTTCCTGGAGTACTTTTCACAAAATTGACAAAGCTGGGGTGAGTGCTTGTCACAAAGTGCCGCTTGTTCAGTCTTTCAGTGCCTTACTCAAAGATTTGGAGTCCGTGTTCGGTGGTGGACAAGGCCGAACTCTGGACAAGCAGGTCTGCCAGTTCCTGGGCATCCCATTTCGCATAGGCCGTGTGCCAGGAACCACCAGAAAAATTGTATATTTTTCTGAGGGGCCAGCTGTCTATTTGAGAAAGTTTCGGTCATACTACCACGCTATCCAAATACGCCGGCTTCATGCCGAAGAGGGTAGAGGTGTAAAGCCATCAACTTTTTTTATCGAGCTCGGTCAACGCTTGGCATCAGCTAGAATGTTGACCTTCCTCATGACTTTTGATCAAACATTGAAAATTATGAGGCCGTGGGCCCTTGCTGCTCAAGAGACAAACACAACGCCGTGGCACATTCAGTCAGTTTTGAAGGACATGATAGCCAAGATGCAGAAACAGAAGCAAGCTATCTCCTGGCTGAGAGGTGTGTTGCAAGTCATACAGTTCCTTCAGCCTTATGTGCCTGGAAAAGATGTTGCCAATTTTTTGACTGCTTTGCAAGTGCGGATTTGGCGGGCGGGATCTACATTGGGTGCTGCAATTCCAATTCTGTGGACAACAGGGCGGTTCTGCGGGATGAAGGTGGTGCTTGACGCAGATCCTGCAGTGCCAGACAGTGAGGAAATGATCATGCACAACAGTTGCCAGTGTGCGTTTCGCAAGGGGCCCCCTCTCAATCCACAGATGCCTCGGCCAGTGCATGCAGATCCAACATCTGTACTTGCGCCGTGGCGAGGTTTGCAAGCTATTTTGGACAGACGCGCAGGTCAAGAAGGAGAGCAGCCGGAACGTCTCTTCCGGATGGCGTCCTGGGTTCAGCCCCATGGTCCATTGTGTGGGCAGGCGTCAGTTACCGCAACTCGCAGCCCTGCAGAACTTGGTCACATTGTCTCTCGGTCAGCTTTGCAGCAGCGGCCTCCACATCGAGGGTGCGTTCTGAACAAGTTTGCAGCGCACACAGCATCTGAAATTCTCCATGGCCTGCAAAGCGCTGAAGAGTTCCTATCTTCCTTTCTGGAAGAAGTTGTTCCTTGGTGTGGTTGTAAGACCATCCAATGCAGACTGCCTTTTTAACGTCTCAGTCATGTCTCAATCATGTTGCCTCCTTTGATTCCCTGGTCCTGTTCTGATAAGGATGCGTATGAAGGGGATAGAGGGGTTACGAGAGACCTTGCTTTTTTGCGAGCTGCTGCAGCTGATTGCTTCCACCCAAAAGTTCTTTGCGCGGATGAGCTTTCAGCAGACGCAGTCCATGCATTTACTTTAGTGCTGCTCAGCATTAAATTGTTGTTGCTCAAGTCAAACTTTTGACAACTGCTGTTACAAACGGAAAACAGTAATTTTGAAGTGCTGCTTGCTCCCCATGTGGGATGTGATAGGTGGGAGATGCTTCGTCCAGAGCTGCAACACACTTTGTGGCCCCCAAATTCGTGGAATGTCACGAAGGAAATTCCAGTGGAAGCGCCTTTGTCTCAGTACCGCGATTTCGCTAGACAATGTCGAGTTGCTTGGGAAGGGCAGCAATTCCATAGTTTTGGCAGCGATGGCACATCTGATGGCTGGGCGAATCTTGTTTGCAATGGAAGCACTTCTTCTCGTTGTTCCAACCACGAATAGGTGCACGAGAGTCGATACTTGATACGGATACCTTCTCTCAATGGGAGACCAAGTGGATTCAAAAATAACTGATGGGAGACCCAAGTAATTGATGCTTTACCACCATGGGCGGTTCTGCATGGTGGGGCGGTGTAACCCAGCAGGCAGCACGCTTTCTGGGTGAAACCAGACCATGCTTTAGCACGCTTTGTCAATGATTGATGACATAAACATGCTTCAGCACGCTCTGTTACTTCGGAACCGAGATGAGATGCGGGGGGCATTCTGCCTTCCCAACAGGCTAGTGTTGCACAAACAGGCGCCCCATTCACAAGTCAAAAATATGTTCTTTGCTGCTGGCTTGTGACACTTGTGCACCAAGTGCATGTTCTGACTTCTGTATACGACTTTTCTCGTAACTTGCTGACATTTGATGCAATCAGCACGCTTCAGCACGCGTTGTCAATGAAATCTGCATGCCATGCACGTGCGCGGGGAAAAAAAAGTGGCAGTCGCAGTATTTATTTTTATTTTTTTCAGATTTGACAAAGACCGGGTGTGGTTGGGGGGGCCCATCCAAAGGCGACAAGGAGTACCGTTGGTTGGAAAGAGTGAGTCAGTGCTGGGTGTGGCGGGGGGGGGCCCATCCAGAGGTGGCAGGGAGTACCGTGTGAAGCGGGGTGCTGCCGTGGTCGCCAGACGGAAAGGAAAGATTTGATTTGAATGATTTGAATCAACAAACGGGATGACTTTTTCAGCACATACATCAACATGTTTGGCGCATTTCTTAAATGCACAGCTGCAGTACATAGTTCTTAGAGTATAGACTTGGGGTGGTGTTCACAAATATTTAAACAACTGTGCATTTAGGACATGCGCAAAAGTCAGTCTATAGACAAACAACATATCACAACACATGCAGGAAATATGTAGGCAGCTGGCCTCCAACAATCGCAGTCAGTGTGAACTGTGTTTGGGGGTAACTTTCGGGTACAAGTTGGAATAACACCAACTTTATAGGATATCTTTCTGGATAAGCATTGCCTTCGAAATGATTGTGATTTTAGACCCGAGGTCTTTGACTGGTGTTGTGCTGGTACCAATCCACCGTTTACCTCCTGTCAACAGAGCCTATGCACGAGCAAACCTCCCTGTGCCAGTTTTAGCATTGCTGGCGCAGTTTGTAGGGAGCAGTTTCAGAGCTTCTCACGTGTCTTTGTTTGAGCCTCGCATTTGCTTTGCAAGATTGCCTTCCTTGGCGACAGGATGGCATTGCATGCACCAGGGTTTGATTCGGGGTCAGAATGAGGTGGCCGCGTATGAGTTGAATAAGGTTCGACGCTTGGTGTGCGTCGTCAATCTTGAGCTTGGCTACAACTGTAATGCTGTAGCTTCCAGCATTGAGATGCAGTCCAAGTTCAGCAAAGGATGCTGGCTTGCGGCTCGAACGTTTCACCGATGTCGCAGGCTAGGACAGTCCAGTGAATATGCAGAAGTTCTAGGGAGTTTTTTAACATCACTTTGGGATCCAGTGCAGGGGTTGGACACTGGAGGAATCATCCAGAGGCTTATGCTAAAAGCTTCAGGCTTTCAGGGGGACGGGACTGATGATTTTTTTGTTTCAAAAGTAGCTGCCGCTATCAAACTGAAGCCTTGTTTAAAGCCAAAGGCTCTTCGCAAGGCCAAGTTGAAGTACAAATTGTCAGCTCATGGGCTGTCCATTCGCATCATGAGAGGGAAGAAGCGTGTAGCGAAGAATCAGTCTTTGTTTCAGAGACGGGAAGCTGTTGCGGCCGTGGCATGCAGTGAACTCCCCCAGCGGACTCTAACTGGGTGGTGTCTTTTCTCCAAGCAGCATCGCCTGCGGTGACTTGCAGAGACAATCAGCTTCTGTCAAAGGCTTATGTAGCCCCTTCTTTGTGTAGGTTGCAGTTTCTTTTTTATATTTCCGGGGTGCAAGCTAGATTCCATTCAGTCGAGGTATGACAATCCTTTGCCGGCGCCCAAAGATATTGAAGTCCTTCAGCGCTTCCAAAATGCTTCTCCATCGGCAAGGATGCCTTTGCCTTTTGTCCCTCTCACTGCCAAGAAAAACCAGAAGTTACTGTCGGCAGCTTCTTCCACGCAGAAAGAAGTGAAAAGACAGTATTTGCGAAAACGAAAGGGAGATTCAGCTTGTGCCGATACAAGAGCCAAAAAAGCGGGTTGCATTTCGGAGAGAGAGAGCGAGAGAAGTCATATTTTGTGAATGGAAAGGACTCTGATTTTCACCAAGGCAACATTGTAGACATGTGGCAAAGCACTGGAATAAATTTGGTTTCAATTCAGGAGGTTGACTTCACAAATGTTTGTGCTTGAAGGTTGTGTGTCAAAGGTCATGTGTGCAAGTGAGAGTTCTCCACGTGGGCACAGGTCCTCATGGCGCTGTCTTCAGAGCTTCGCCTAGAGCAACTGGACGGGAAAGTTGATGTGCATCACCTTCAGGCTGAAATTGGACCGGCTTAGATGAGGGAGAGACTTATAGGAACTTTAGACCCGAAGGAAGAGGATGGATTATAGGATTTTGGAGTTTCTTTCGTAGGTGCCCAGGGCATGTTGTTTGCATCACGTATGAAGACAGTTTACTCTAGTACTCACAGCTTCCATCCTGAATCTTCCAGCGCGTCCACGATTTTTTTTAGTCGGGATGTTGAAATGTTCGTGCTGACATGTTGTTTGACAAAAGTCATGTTTGTAAATTTGACTTCCCCACGTGAACACAGGGCTCTTGGGCGCTCCCTTCAGAGCTTCGTTTAGAGCGGCTGGATGGCGGAGTGGATGAGCATTGCTTTCAGGCTGAAAATACATCTTGTGGTTGATCAATGTGATTTTTGTAGATGTGGGGGAAAGACCGAAAGAAAAGGGCGCATTATAGGATTTCGGGGTTTCTT
>OMLO01001856.1_pt1 | contig 16636 bp, 22 predicted proteins | sample 1674811 | NCBI WGS metagenome assembly OMLO01 (sample SAMN06265003, study PRJEB25207) | coral metagenome | isolation source: Coral host | place: Mexico:La Bocana,Puerto Morelos, Mexico | collected 2008-11-13 | reverse complement strand
AGTTGTTCTCAAAATGTTCCGCGAGATAAACCTGGGAGGTCGTGACGGCGGTTCATTGTCATTGAATGCTTTGGATCACCATCCAGTTGAGCTGATTGAAGCAGCTTGGCGAATTGCGGGATGTTGAATTTCCTTTCATAGCACTCATTCTAAAGACTGTAATTCAGAGGTAGTGGTGATGGTGGTGGTGGTGGTGGTGGTGGTGTGAAATGTTTTCAATATAAATGCTTTGAGCACATACTTGTCACTTTTCTGGCAATGGAATGAGACTGCTTCGAACTCAATCAGGCTTGCATGTCACACTCGTCAAGACCTAGTTATAAGGGACGGGATCCTGCAACATGATGAGATTCAGTGGCATTAGCATCGGGCTTTTATGCTTCACCATGTACACCAATCGAATCTGCAGTTTTGAGGTTCCATGCGCCCTGTAGCTTTGTCTTTGGCTTCTGGTTCGGTTTCCTCTTTACTAGTGGCTTTTGCACGGGACCTTGCTAGGACCAATTGGGATAGCCCTATTGTCCCTGACCTTTGCCCACTCGTGCTGCCTGAGGAGAAAGCTTTTCTGGATCCAAAGTCCATTTTGCTTGGCTTTTTCTTAGGTCTGATTGCAGGACCTTTCATTGACCTCCTTCACTATCTGAGGTGGTTTGCTTGGGAGAGGAGCAGGTCCTCTTCTAACTCAGGAGGTCGTGGGTGGTATCGAGTGGTGAATGCGTCGAGCCGACCAGCAGTTGGTTCGAACCGAGATTGACTTGTTGAGGAGGGAGATTCAGCTGCTTAGTTTGCGGCTTGACTCTCTCGAAGAGAGGTCTTTCAGTGCAGAGGCTGAGGGCAGTGAGAGGAGCAGATTGAGGGAGGAGGTTCGCAGCCAGAGCCCTTCTTGTGTCAGCCGACGATCTGAGGCCCGCAGTTCTTGGACTCAGGTCTCTTCAAATCGTAGCACGGTTTTGATTGAGCCAGAAGATCGAGCTGGGCGAAAGGAGCTAGCTCGCACTATTGGCGAGTTCATCAGGAGGAGCTTGGACGGACGTCCAGGAGGCCCGAGTGGACGAATTCAGCTTGAGACACCCCTGTTCACAGACAAGTTTTCAGAGGTGAAGGCCATCACCAAGAGAGGCAACGGGGCAGGGTCCTCGGTGTTTGTCGGACTCCCGACTCTTTGGGAGTCGAAGATCGTGTTGCAGACCGCTGGCTTTCCATTGCCCCAGCGGCTGAGAGATGCTTAGTGAGGATCCTGAGTTCTGGGCTTCTTGTACGTGCACAGGAAGCGCCACGTGCCTCTTTTGGCACTCCCACCAAAAGTCTGCCCTCAGCCACCTCTGCTATTGGTATAGTACAAACACTGACCTCCTCAGATCCCAAAGGGGCAAAAGCCGTGGCCGAACGTTTGATGCCCCGGTCAGCTTTGCAGAAAGCTATACAGGTAGAAGTTGCAGCAGCGGATCTGGACGAGCCGGGAGAGGCTCTGGAAGGAGAAGCTATGGTTTTGTGGGTCGGCCTGCTGGAGAAAAAGTATGTCAGCAAGCTCGATTTTGCGTCGACTGTGGGACCCACAATCGACATGGTTCATGTGACCGACGGGGGCACGAAGTTGGTCCCTCACGGTCCTTCTTTGGCAGAGGTTGCCGAAGATCACTTCGTCTTTTTATCTGCTTCAAGTGCGGCAGAATCTCAGGAGACTTTGGAGAAGAGGATGAGCAAGCTGGAAGGCTCCTTGGCAGAGATTGCAGCTTTGTTGAAGAAGCCGGAGGAGAGGATTCAGCCGGAGTTAGGGGCTTCAAGCAAAGCTCCTCCACAAGTCCGGCCTTCAGCTTTGAGGAGAGGCAAGCCGGAAGTGGAAGCTCCCAGGGTGCAGTTCGAAGGGCTGGATCCTACAGTCGTCAGTTCTGCTCTTCAAGCAGGCGTGCCTTCGGATCAGCTCAATGTTTTGGCCGGGCTCCTCAAAAAAAAGAGCAAGATGGAGGATGTAGACAGGAGCAACCTTGCGAAGAAGACCAACATCCTCAGCGAGTCGGAGGACGAGGACGAGCCGGAGCTCTTAGAAGTGGATGGGGCAGTTTCCCAGCCAAACCAGATGGAGACAGCTTTGGTGAAGTTGACCAAGATAGCGTCCTCTCTGACAAAAGGAAAGAAGAGCAGAGGATCGTTGCTCTTCCTCAACTACCTCATCCCGTTCAAAGGCGGCAGCATACAAGAAGCTCAAGACCGCTTTGCTGGAAAGTCCGGAACTCATTTCTGCCACAATCGAGACGGCGATGGAAGAGGATTTTTTGCAGATGAAGATAGGGCCAAGCAGCATGGCCAAGGAGATGTCCACTCGATCGTGGATCGAACATCGCTCCCGGCTGCAGAACTTCCAAAGCAGTGTCCGCTTCATGTGGATTCTTGGAGGAGTCCACGACGCTATGAGGATGCAGAACTGGGAGGAGGCCAAAGCGAGGGTCCTCCTCGAAATCACTGCTATGGACCTTGAAGAAGGATGAGAAGGCTGGGGGCGAAGAACCTCTGGCTGCTCCTCAAAAGGAGCCACTACAGTGCATGTTCAACGAAATTGGTCAGGGCTCTTTGATCGCTTGCGCAGGTCGGGCTCGAAGATGATGAGGTCTTTTTTCTCAGCAAAAGCAAGGCCGCCGCAGAGGCGAGCTCCCTCAGGCAAGGTGTGGCCGTGCCCCTTGCCTTTTTCTTCTTTGCATGCGAGAGGAGCGAACAGGAGGCAAAGAGACGTCGCTTTGAAGCTGGCACTCAACTTCACGGTGTTGTCCCTGAACTTCTTGTATGGCTCCCAGCGACATTTTGCTGAGGTGGTGCCGTCTTTTGGCAATGCTTTGAATTTAGAGCAGTGGGGGTTGGCTTTTCCCCTTTGGTCAGAGAATGGAATAGCTTTCCTGCTGTGACTCCAGAGTTGATGGGCAGGGCAGCTTCGAAGGTTGAGAACGTAGACATAGTTTTGGCTGAGCTCACTGAGGAGGTGGCTCCGCTTTTCAGACTTTGTGGGGTTCGAGGAACAACCCTGGAGAAGTGGTCGGTTCTTTGCGAAGCTCCGTCGATCACATCGCAAAGGCCTTACAGCCAGAGCGGCTGAAGTTCTGGGAAGTTCCTACTTTTGACCCGGTGCCGTTTTTGGACTCTGCAAATCAGGCCACTTTTCTCAGGCCTTTGCTCTACGCCGAAGACCCTGAGGAAACTGCACTTAAATGGGCTGGGTGGTTGCTACTGGTTTAGCAAAGTTACACAGTTTACAAAAGGTAAGCAATGCCATGCTAGATACATGTGAAGTGCAAGCTAGATATATGCTAGCAATATGCTATTGTGCAACAACCTTTATAAGCTTTAACATCATTTGGCATTCTTTATGTAATTGTTAGCTAATGATTCTAAATCATCTTAACTTTAGGTCTGCACATGTAAGATGTTAGCAGGGGTTATCTTAAGAGTGGCTAAAATTTTGTCATCAATTACAACTTATTATCTACAATTAGCTAACTAGTTAGGAGCCTGAAAAATCATGATTTTTGAAATCCTTGGCTGGCCTGAAGCAACAAATCAGTTGTTGCACCACTGTGGCACAGAATCAAATATGTGCTTGATCCTGGAGCACTGTGTTTTTTTGATCAACACTTGATGCTTTGTTTTTTGGTTTGCATGTGATACTTTGGATAGCACTTGGTGCTTTGTTTGGCTGTGAAAGCACTTGGTGCTGTATTTGGTGAGCACTTGGTGCTGTGTTTGGTGAGCACTTGGTGCTTTTCTTTTGTTTTGATGGCTGCATGACTCAATTTAATTGGTGCTGCATGATAGTGGCCCAGGAATGCCCACAAGAACTTTGTTGCAGGTGGTTTGGACAAACATTTTTTTTGGTATGCAAGCAAGCATATGCAAACAAACACAGATGCAAGTGTAAGGGTTGGCTTTTTTGCCTTCAAGGGCTGTTCTGGCAATGGTGGACCATGTGACTGCTGGCCATGTCAGGGAGATGTTGGCCACTGAGATGGCCATCAACCTGAAAGTGAATCAGGTGTTGGATGCCTTGCACAAGGGAGGCTATGCTTTCCACCAAAGTGTAGCACCTGAAGCATTGCTTATCCACCCCTCCAATAGGGGGGGGCTCATGGTCAACCCCCATGATGTACATGCAAAGGGCTTTAGCCTGATGCAAGTGGGACCAGACCTGTCCAAGATTAGAAGAAGTGTGTGCTTTGAAATTACCAGCCAGGAGCAAGTTAAACAGAATGAACGTTTGGCTGCAACCAGCAACTTGCTGGCAAAGCCAACTGGCAAAGAAAGATACTTGACTGTAAGCAGCTCACACCTTGTGAGCTTCTGTCGATGTGTTTTATTTGCAACCAAGACAGAACATGCAGATTTAGCAAAGCTGTGCAATGGGCACCTCAGCTTGGAGGCACTCTTGGCTTCAAGTGGCACACCACGTGGCAATCCTTTGGACACAATGGTTAGAAAGGGATGGAACTAGGAAATCATCAAGGCTGATGTGGAGAAAAGTTTCCCAGAGCTGCCACACTTTTTGGCACAAGGCTTGAATACAGATGCAGCTGTGCAACTAGGCTGTGGTGAAATGGAAGCAATGAGATCATTGGCAGAACTTTTCACAGTTGCTTCTAGCAATGGCACCCCCAGCTGGGCCTCCTGTGTGCAAAGCTGCCAGGCCAAATTGCCATGAATATTTAGACAGCATTGCTTTGTTTGCAAAGAATTTTGGAGGTGGTCCAGGATTTCCTTTGGTGAAGTTGCTGGAAGCAATGAGCAAAGCAGGTGGCATCACTGTCAGCATTGGCCAAGAATATTTGACATTCTTGTGCCAGCTAGACTTCAAAGACAAAGCGTCAACATTTCCATTTGTTCGATGCTCATGCCTGGCAGTGAATCTTACAAGTCCCAGAATCATTGATGGCATTGGGAAGCTGGCAGTTAAGACAGACTTAGCTGCTCTCAAGGCACCAGCAATCAGAGAGGTTTGGGTGGCTGCAGAAGGTGTTTTGAAAACTGCGTGGGACACCTTGGAAAAGGCTGGCAGGCACCAGACACAAAAAGGAATGGTTGCAATGGGAAGGCTGATGGTGAGAACAGCTTTGTTTCTCATGAAGAAGCAAGGGAAAGGGAGAGAAAAAGTTGAGTTTGGAAGCTTGCAGGGAATTGGCCAAGCTTTTGCACTTGACTTAGATGCTATCCCAGTGGCTGGGTCAAGTGCTGACATCCCAGAACCAGATGCAGAAGATTCACAAGCAGTCAGCCTGGCTGACTGCAGTAACCCAAAAAAATTCATTGGGGAGAGGTACAAGCTGGAAATCAATGCCACTTACAAGCTCAAAGGTGATGACAAGATTTGGACCTTTGTGGAGATCACTGATGAGCATGGCATTTTTGTTCACACACCCCTTTTTGGCAGCCAGAAAGAGACATTGAAGCTTGACTATGAGGAGCTGAAGAACATGAAAAGACATGAGAAGCCTTTGCCAGCATTGAGAGATCAAAGCCTGGTTGATTCTTTACTTCCACACAAAAGCCCATTTATGAAGGTGGAGGAGATGAAGGCAAAGGCCTTTATGCAGCTCTTTGAATACTACCAAGACCAATCAGTTGGAAGATGGCTCTATTTGCATTGGTACCAAAGGAGCTGGTGCCTTTGCTGGCAAAACTTTCAAAAAGGGCGACTTGAAGCTGGTGCCATTGGGTGCCATCACTGTGGTGAAGGAAGCCAAAAAATCAATGCTTGCTGTTGGTGACCAGCACTGGTGAGACCTTCAGTGTGGCCCCACCCAAAGTTGATTGGGAAGACAAGACTGGCACAGTTGTGCCATACTTTGCCATTGGAAAAGCAGCTTGTGGGAATTCAGGCACCATGGAAAAAACCACAGTGAAGATCACTTCCTGGCTGACAGCCCCTGTCTACAGGAATTCAGTCAAGTTGGAGAAAGGCACACCATTGACCTTACCAGCTGAAGAAGAAGAACCACAGCCAAAAAAGAAAGCCAGGAAAACCAAGAGTTGAATTGGTTTCACCAACTGTATAGGTTGCAATTTGCTGGGCGCATGCCCTTGACAGCACAACCATTGCCAAAAAAGTGGTGGGAAGCATGTTTTTTGCACAGCTTGAGACTGAACCACATTGCATTCCAAAATGTATGCTGATGTTCATTGTTTCCTTATGCAAAAAAGATCTTGGAAGAAAACAGAAAAGAAGGCAAACAAAAGAGCACTTTGTGCTATAGTGTGTTGCAATTGAGATTCTTTATCACACCTAAATTTACAGGCTCAAAGCACCTGCTTGGCTTTGTGAAATTGCAGTCCCCTGCATGGAGACTGGTGTGCTTGTCCACACTAGAAAAGAGCTTGAGTTTGGTGGCAAAAGGACCTTGGTGCCACAGGACCTGCTCTTCAGCTTTGATGGAGAGGAGTGGCTGAAGTTGCCATCATATGCGCCATTTCTGCTCCCAGTTTTGGCAGGAAAAGGTGTGGTGATGAAGAATGCAAGTTTGAAGAATTCCCAGCTGCTTCAAGACTTGCTTGCACAAAGAAACCAAGCATTACAAGAGAAACTGTCTGAGAAGGAAACTCCAGATGTTTTGGGCTTGGAAGCAATAAGGACAACCAAAGACAAACACCAAAAAAAGAAAAGCTTGCAACTTGGAAGAGATGACAAAGATTACCCTCAACATCAAAGGGCAAGATGTCCTTGTGGTGTGCCCAAGCTTTAGGAGTGAGCAATCAAGTTTGGCTGTTAAAATGGACAGCCAAATGCTTGAATTGGTTTTTGAATACTTGAAGCCTGATGTTTTGCCACTTCTCAAGAAGCCCAAGGCAAATCAGGCAGGGGATTGACCAAAAAGACATTGGCATGCACAAGGCAAAGTGGTGCAAATACATGTGTTGGTTCGACATCCTTTGCAGTGTTCCAGTTGGATGTTTGCAGTTTCAATGTTTGATTTTTTGTGCACATTTGTCGATGTGATAGCATTTTTGCTTTCATTTGTCAGCACTGGGTGCTTTTTGGCTGTGTAGCACTTTAGTGCTGTTGTTTGAGCACAATGTGCTTAAATTTCTGTTTGGAAACAAAAGTAGCCATTGCTGGTTTGTGGTAATTTATTTCTCATAATTTGTCATGGCTGGACCTGCTGGCTCAAGACTGCATTCACTAAATGTGAGTGCCATGAAGGGGCCAATGGAGTCTCAAGAGGGTTTCTTGAAAATTGCAGAGCCACCAGTACAGTGTGAAGCAGAAGAAAACCCAAGGGAATCACCTGAGGCCATTTTGGTCATTTGTTTTGCCTGGTGGTTTTTTCACATCTCTTAAGAAATGCATGTGATGCCTTTGTTTGTTGGTATTTCTCCATTTCTAAGGACAGAGCGTTGCAACATTTTCCATGTCTTGCACTTTTGGCTGTAATGGTTGATTTGAATTTTTGCTGCAGGCCAAGAGGAGAAAACTTGGCCCCAGGGGTGCTTCAAGCAAGGCTTGTGCGCGCAATTTTATTGCAAAGATCTAATGCTGTAGTTGACTACTGCTTGTTTCTATGGTGCTTTCTGATGCAGGCTTTGGCAAAGCCAGCAGCAAGGCATGAGGCCAGTCACAAGTACACATGGCCATCTTCTCAAGAGGCCATGATTTGTTCCACTGTTGTTCTAATGAAACAGGATGCTACACCTGAAGCTCCAGAGCAATGTGTGGAGAAGGCATGTATGTTTTGGGGTTGATTATTTGTTGCTTATCTTGATGGCGCTTGTTTTTGCAAGAGGAAAAACAAGCCTTCCTAAGCAGCTTGCCAGGATGACTTTAAGCAGAATGTCAAAGTTCTGGAGGCCTTTTTTTTCCAAGACCTTCAGCATCCAAGCAAGTGCTTGCCCACAGGAACTTGCAGCGGCAGTGGATCCCCAGGCCAGCAACTTTGTAGTTTCCAATGTATTTGTGATGTTATTTATGTATGGTCAGCTTGCCAAATGAAATTTGCGCAGGGAGCCAGGCCAGGAACAAGGTGAAAATTCAGCCGAAGGCTGCTTAATGCTGAAAATGGTAGATATTCAAATACATGCTATTGTTTTGGAAACATTGGAGGCCATGCCTGCATTCAAGCCACAAGCAGGACCAGCCAAGGTTCTAAGTGTGCTTTGCTTTTATGTCTACTGTTGTGGTATTGTTTTATTACAGGTCATTTCGGCCAGCTTTGTGGCCCCTGATGATTCTTCGAAGGCACTAGCCAAACCTTTGAATGTATTTCAAATTCAATGTTTGTTTGCAATTGTCAATTGCATTGTTTTTTTGTGGTTTGCTTTGAATTTCAATTATTCACACACAGCACTATGTGCTTGACTTGTGATATGGTTTTGTTGTTGGAGGCTGCAAGTGAACCAAGTTCAGGGCACAAAGTGGTACTTGCCTCAAATTGGTGGAGGGCAATCTAGAAGATCTGGCCCACATCACCATCACTATCAACACTTGAGGAACCACAGGAGCAGAAGACTCCAGCTCCACCTGACTACCCTCCTTGGAGGGTCGACCGCACCCCTTGTAAGGCCATTTGGAGTTCATACAGTTGATGGAAAAAATCCTGCACCACTCAGGGTGTACGAAGGGGTTGCTTTGTCTCAATTAAAGTATATTTCGTACCCCCTGAGTGGTGCAGGAATTTTTCCATCAACAGTATGTGAAGTGTGAATTGTTGGCACATGCTTTGCCAGGTGAAGCCTATTGGAAGTTCTCAAGCCAAGGCTGAGAAACCTGAACCTGCCACAATTGTCTTCCAGGCCTTGGCTGAGAAGACCAAAAACTATTGGAAAAGTTCATAACTTTTCCATTGCTTTTTTTGTATCCTTTTCAGTCACTTGACAACATCCATGTATTGCCTGAATATAAAAGTTCATGTAAATGTTTTTTGTGATTCATCTAAAAACAACAAAAGCTGAGTCATTGAATGTTTCAAAAATTAGATTCAGCTCTTTAGAATGTCAAGTGCCTCATATCTACAAGCCTGAGATATTGCCTTTGAGGGTGCCTAGTTCAGGGCAGCAGGCTTGTGCAAATCTAAGATTCAGTGAGCTCATTATTGTTTGATCATTGTTTTGATGACATATTTTGAAGATATATGTCATGCATTGTCTTGCTGGCAGGCGCCCTCAAAATCTATGGTTGGAAGTAGCAGTTCGGCAAAGGCTGAGGTGCTTCATCTTTCGTTTTCTTGTCAGAACCCCACAAAATCACAGAAAAACCCTGACTTCCAACCCAGAGGTCAGAACTTTACAAAATCAAAGAAAAACCTAGACTTCCAACCCACTTCAAACTGTTTGATGCGCATTTCTGTCTATGGTATGCAGTGTGCATCCACATTCAGACTTCATTGCTCATCTGTTGCATCCCTGGTCAGGTTTCTGGTGAGGCACATAAAGCACCTTGTGAGTCATGGAAGAATCCAAATACAGGGAATCCAAAAAGGACACACCAAGGATGGATGAACAGATTCATCCAACTCTCTGTTCTTACCAAGCCGGGCAAAACTGATAAGGTCAACAACATGCTTGAGTGGCTAGGCACTCATCCAGTCGCAGGGCCTTCTTTCAGGAACCACCTGAAGATATTCCAGGTTTATGGTTATGATCCTGATTTTCAAGAGTATTGAGTACATGCTTGTGCTGAAAACAAATGCTTTTGTGTGTCATTTAGCACTATGTGCTTTTATTTTGGCAAGCATTTAGCACTATGTGCTTTTTTTTGTGTATTGATCAGCAAGTGATTGGTTCAGGGCGAGAAATACAGAAAAAAAGAATTTCAACTTAGAATCTAAGGTGAAATCTATAGTATCCATATTTTCAACTTAGAATCTAAGGTGAAATCCAAAGTTTCCAGATTTTCAACTTAGAATCTAAGGTGAAATCCAAAGTTTCCAGATTTTCAACTTAGAATCTAAGGTGAAATCTTGATGTCTGTTTTTTGGATTTTGATTCTAAGCTGAAAAGTTTAATCATTTCTTTCAAACTATAATGTTTCTTTTGATTATTGATAGCCACTGGTTCAAATGGAGTTCATTGGCTCCAGGGCCCCTTGGCCAAGAGATGAGGTCATTGGGTACAAAATAGAAATTGCCGATGGCTTCTGGCATAAAGCTGAATGGCACATATGGCTCTATGAATCTGGCTGGACACACTGGGAACCCAGGCAGGTATGATCCATTTGGCTTTTCATTTGCAAACTGATTATGTTGACTTGTTTCTGTATTTTGATTTCCCTGCAGGATTATGTCTTGCACAGAGGTCAACCTTCTCAACCAAGGAGTGAAGTTTAGAAGGATTGGTCTGAAAGGGCCACCAAGAGACAGTAGAGTTGTGTAGACGCAAAAGGTCTGACATGCATTACCTGACAATTGGTAATGCCAAACAGCTACACCAACCTTTTGCAAAAAAATGCTTTGAAAAAATGTTTGTGATTTCATTATTTTGTTGGCTTTGTTTGCTGACACCACATGGCACCTTGTACACAGCACTCTGCGCTTTGATTGGCATTAGGTGCTTATCATGTTTGCTTCAGTGTTTCATGTGTTTTCTCTACCTTTCAAATCATGACAAAACTAACTGCATATGTTGCCAAATAATTTTGATGATACTTATTGCTTTCACATTGAGGCCTCAAAGTGTGGTTCTGTAGCAATCACCATTTCAAGCTGAAATATTGTAGACAATTTCTATGGCTACAACTTGAAAGGCTTTGTCTTTGGCACTGTAGGATAAGATTGAGAGCATTGTGCAGCACAGTGTGCTTTTGTTTTTTGCTGGTGACACATTTGCCATGTTATGTTTATTGTTTTTCAAATTGCAGTTGTTGCTGCAAGTTTTTGATTGAGCACATTGTGCTGTGTGTCTTCTTTTTGTGAATTTTAAATTCCAGCACCTTTTGTGCTTCAAGGGGGTTTGCACAGCTAAGACAGCTGATGAAAATGGGCGCCTGGCAAGTGTCAGATTTAATAGCTGAATTGCAAGCCGTGTCCACACTTCTAAAAGCTAGAGGCGATACTGCTGGAGATACACCTCTGGCTTCTTCTTTGCTGAAAGCTCTGACTAGCAAGCTCAAGGCTGCAAAGGAGCTGAGTGTTCATGGGCTGACAGAGTTCATGCAGGCTTGCAGCACAAGCTCCTTGCCACAAAGCGTCATTGACTAGCTCCTGAAAGAAGTAGAAAGTGTGGCCATGGGAATGGCCAATGCTGATTCTTTTGGCTTTTGGCCCTGCTAGCAAAATCCAGCAGGTACCACAAGAATTGCTGAATGTTCCCAGCTACCTCTCTGTGAATGATTGGGAAAAGCTGGAAACCATGGACATGGACAATGGGATCCAAGTTTTGGTGGCAAGGCTCAGGAAGCTTGGTATGAGGTCTTTGAAAGAAACAACAAAAAAGGCATGCGCTGCAACTTTGGTGTTGGTGGAAATGGGGAAAGGAAAGCCAATGCCACCTTACAAAGAAATCTACAGGTTGACCCAAGTCTTTCAGCAAGCTTTCCTTGCTTCTGATGTCATTGCTGGAGATGGGGTGCAAAGTTTTTGCAAATACCCAAGCAATGGTGCTGACTTGGGGGCACAGGCTTTGAAGAAAATTTACACCTCTGAGGACCCAAGGTTGCCAAAGCATCTTTCAAACTTGTCATACATGATGGCAAACCACATACCAGTGAGAAACACCAGTTCTTTGCTCAACCATGCTGCTGGAAGCAATGTCACCAAGACAAACCACACCCAAGGCAACAATGGTGTGGATGCTATGGGTTCCATTGGTGAAATGTTTCTGCGAAGGCTTGGGGAACAGTTGTCAAACAGCTTGGCTGCTTTGGTTGGCAATGGCCAAGCCCAGGCTAGTGGAACCAAGGTTCAATTCTTGGGGAGAAAAAAAAGCAAGCATGCTTTGGAAGACAGCAGCTTGAATCAGAATGATGTGCTGGCACTTCCAGTGCATGAACCTAGCCATGTGCCTGAACCCAAGCTTGCAGCACCAGCCACAAGAATTGCTACACCTGAGCCCACCTTGCCAGAGCCACCCACAAAGGTGAGTGAAGAAGAAGCACAAACAAAAGTTCAGCCAGCTGAACAGCTTGAAGGCCAAGGCCTTGAAGAGTTTGAGAAACAAATGTTTGAGTCTTTGAAAGAAAAGAAGAGCAAAGGTGGTGGAAAAGGTTTCAAAAGGCCTGCAGCAGCACCTTCCAAAAAAGTTGCAGCAGCAGCTCCCAAGCCCAAAGCAGTGCAGAAAGCACCCAAGGGACCCAAAACCTCTGTGAAGGTTTATGGGTGCCCAAGATGCAGGGGCAACAAGAAAGGTTGTCAAACTTGCTGGGGCCCCCTCTACAAAGGGGTGAAGCTCAGAGGGAGGGAACCTTGGAAGCAATACATGGCCAAGAGGGGCAAGGCAGTCAAATGATTGCTTGTGCCATTCCTGAACAAGTGTGTAACTTAGGGGTGTGGTTTCAGTGGCAGCTGCTGGGATTTGGAAATGTTGAACGCAAGCATAAACAGAAATGAAATGTTCTTGGTAGATCTATAGCAGCTGGCACACAGAGCCACAAGGGGTTGGCTTGTGCACATGAAAGTTTGTGCTTCTACTGCCACATATGATGCCACCACACTTGAAATGAAAAATGTCATGAGTTTGTGTCGGTGTGTGTGTGGAAGCACCATGTGCTGAGGATGTTTGCTTTAAAGCACACTGTGTTAGGGCGCTTGTTGTACCACAATGCGCTGTGGGGTTTATGAGTAAGATTCTCCTGTTGCATCTGTTTGGTTCAATGTTTTTTTTATTACAAGCACAAGGTGCTCCAGTGTTTTTGCTGAATTTCATTTGGGTTGCAAGCACATGTGTGCTGTGGCTTGGAAGAGGAAGAAGCTTGTTGTTTTAGACTTATAGTGCTGCTTTGTGCTGTTCTGGGCACAAGCAAGAATCACTGTTTGTGTGCAATGTATTGAAATTGCTTCATAACTTGGCATCGAACTAGATGCACACTGTCTCTCAAAGGTATCATGTCATTTTTTCAAAGTCAACTCTGGCTGTAAATGTTGCTGCTTCATATTTAATGTCAGAGCACAGCATTTTTGCTTTTGTTGTAAGTATGTAGATGCAACCTGAATGTCCATGTTGCCTTTGTGCCATGGCCTTTGCTGCCACCATGGCCAATGGAGCCAACTGGCGAAAGGCACAAAAAATTGGCAAGGCTCCAATCTCTGAGAAGGAGTGTACCCTATGTTTCCTCAAGCTCTTTGAGTGCCATTTTGGCTGACTTGAAAGAGAAAGGGCTCCCTGAGCTTCACCAAAGGAAGCATTTTTTGGAAGCTACCAAGAAAGGTTTGGAAGCTTGCAACAGGTATGGGCCAATCATTCAAGAGTTGCCAGTTGTTAAAGTGGATGGATCACCTGGGCACATCCTTTGCACAAATGTGCTGAGCTACTTAGCAGCCCTTTATGAGCAAGGAGGATCCTACCAAGAACTTCTGAGGCAAACATATGCTGAGAATCCATGCACACTTAGTCAGCCATGGTCAATGGCTGTTTATGCAGACGAAGTAGTACCAGGCAACAATCTTGGTCGAGGGGAGAGGAAATGCTGGGCAATATATGCTTCAGTAACCAACTTCAAACTTCCTGCCCTGCAGAATGAAAGCTCTTGGATCATCCTTGCAACTTTAAGATCATCATTGGTAGCAGAACTCAATGGTGGAATCTCACAGGCTTGGGCAGCAATTCTGAAAAGCATTTGGTGCAACAATGTCTGTAATCCTGCACATGGCCTTCTCCTTCCTTCAAGTGCTGGCAATTTGACATTTTTCCTGTCTTTAGGAATGGTACTTCAGGATGGTGCCAGTCACAAATACACTTGGTGTGCAAAAGGAGACTCTGGGTGGAGGTACTGCCTCCTTTGTGGCAATGTAGCAAGCAAACAAAAATCAAAAGAAGAAGGTGGTGACAACATTGATATTGATGATGAAATAGTGGAACACAAAGTGAAATATTCCCAGCTACAGATCACTACAGACAAAGGCTTGTTGGAGAGCTTCAGCAGGCTTTCTCAAAAGGAGCAAAGCATGAGCAAGAAGGATTTTGAACTTTGGCAAATGGCTTGTGGATTCACATTTGCCAAGCATTCCTTGCTGGCTGACCAAGTCCTCAGGAGAGCAAATCTTCTTGCACCAGCAAGCCAATACTGCCATGACATTGAGCAATGGATGCCTGAACATAGCCATGTTTGGGTTGCTTGCTACCATGCCAAAAACAGTTTGGGCATCCTTGCAAGACTACATTAAGCAATGGGTTCTTCCAGCAACTTGGAGGATGAAGCACTTGCATTCCCTGTTCTCAGAGAAAAGGTTGAAAAAGTACAAGGAGTCCCAAAGAATTGCTGCGCAGGCCTCTGAAGCCCTTGCTTTGGCGCAGATTTTTGTATACTTTGTGCACAGCATTGCTTTGCCAAGTGGGTCCTGCATGTGAAGCATTTTTATGCATGGCAAAAGTTGTGGAGCTTCTCAATACTGGCCAGAATTGGGGCCTTACTACACCAGCATTGCTTTTAGAGGCTATAGAGGCAGCATTGGAGACTTCTTCACAGGTGTGGCCTCACCTGATGAGCAAGAAGTTCCACTGGCTCCTACACCTCCCGGCAGAACTACAAAGATTTGGCATGCTTCCAGCGTGCTTTTCTACAGAGAGGAAGCACAAGCTGATTACTAAATATGCAGCTCCAATCAAAAACACCAAAGTTTTTGAATTGAGCCTGCTGCAGGAAGTTCTATCAGAAGAGATGGAACACTTGAAGGCAACAGGTTTATTTCACAATGGTCCCAGGCTTGTGGCCCCCCACCAGTGCAGCAAAAAACTTCTGGAAGTTGCGAAAACAACCCTTGGCATAGAGGATTTGGATGATTCTTCTGTAGCCACTTCTACTGCAGCCAAGCTTGGCTTGGCAATTTGCCACAAAGGAGACATTGTCCTTTTGTCTACTGGTGATGCAGCCCTGGTTTGCACTTTTGTCGAAGTTACCAACAAGATTTTGGCCTTTGTGGTGCTTTTGAAATTATTGGAAGATTCCCCTGCAACTTTTTCTGCAGTGTGGAAACAAGATGAAGGCAAATGTTTATTACCAGCTTCTGAAATTTTGGTTCCCTTGGTGCACAAAACTACTGAAAAAGGAATATTGACATTGATTCCATGGAGTACAAAGCAGTTTTTGAAAGTTTGATGTGAAAGTGTATGCAGCCAAAAAGGTTGCTTTGTGAACTACTTCCAATGCTCAACAGGTGCTTGCTGGAATTTTCTTGAAAAAGCATGCCTGGTGGGGCTTTGCAGTGTGCTCCAATAATTGGTGGTTTGTTTTGCTTTGAGTTTAAGCACCCAGTCCTTTGGTATTTGGAGCACTTTGTGCTTATATGTTTTTGATTGATCAGTGTTGCGCAGGGTTTTGTTCAGCCCAGCACTTTAGTGCTGTTAAGGTGGCAAGCACTTTGTGCTGTTTTTTTGTGCAAGCACTTTGCGCTGTTTTCTTGTGGTGGGGTTTCATGGCTTTGCATATTACAGTTGTTGTTAACAGGGGCTCAATCTTGCACCACCCCATGAAGTGGGAACCAATGTTTCATGTGGGAGCTATTGGTGTATGGCTAGCTTGAAATGTCACATTGGAATTTTTTGCATTTCTCTCCTCATCCATGCCTGGTTCTTGTACACAAAGAAAGCAACCAGTCTTTTGATGCAACCACAAAGCCAGTTGCAGTTGTTTTTTGGGGTTGGTGTTTTCAGCAATTTTTGCTTCATTTTTTTGGGCAAATTACTTTGATGGTCAGCATTGCCATGCTCAGTGATTGGCCAAGCAGGACTTGCCAGGTACAAATCAGGCTGGAGCCACTTAAAGAAAGCTGGATAATGCAAACAAGTTTTGTTTTGAAGTTTGTTTGGAAAATGTTTTTCCAATACTGGAACATGTTTTTTTGCTTCTTTGCCAGCCAAGGATTTCTGGATTTATCAATATATATTTCGATTTTTTCCCATGTCTAAAGCTTACCTAACTAGTTAACTAAGTTGTTAGCTAACCTGCAAGCTAACAGGTTAGCCTATTGGCTGCTATTTGGTTAGTAAATCTTACATAATTAAGATAAGCCATGCTAACATAGTAGCAACCACCCAGCCCATTTAAGCAGCGAAGATCCCGAACGTCAGGATGAGGATGCGTGAGAAGGACAAGCTTCGTTTCCTGGCGTTACTGGATTCCACGAAGAGGCTCTCGTTTGCAAGGACCTCTGAGGTGCGGGAAGGGGTCGAAAATGGTGCTTTTGCAGTGCCAAAAGATAGATCTAGGGATCGCATGGTTTTAGATGCGAGACCACCAAACTGTCTCGAAAAACCTGAAACTCGCTGGATTCGATCTTTAGGAGCCATTTCCCAATTTTTGCGTTTTTTTGTGGGGCCTGGTGAAGTGGTTCGGCTGCATGCCGAAGACCTGCGTGAGTTTTATCACGCTTTCCGTATTCCTCGAGAAAGAGAGCTGAGAAATGCCTTCAAACTCCGTGTTCCTCCTAGTCCGGTGCACCAGTTGGAGGCGTTCAAGGAGTCCTTTTTGCAGTGCGATGAGATCGTTCCTTGTCTCAAGACGATGGCAATGGGAGATCTT
>OMLO01001855.1_pt1 | contig 16645 bp, 10 predicted proteins | sample 1674811 | NCBI WGS metagenome assembly OMLO01 (sample SAMN06265003, study PRJEB25207) | coral metagenome | isolation source: Coral host | place: Mexico:La Bocana,Puerto Morelos, Mexico | collected 2008-11-13 | reverse complement strand
TAGTTGATATAACGAAATTACCTTGTTACCCCCACCGACGCAGCACCACAGTTTCTTTAGAAACTTTCACCCTTTATACTTTTGTCCCTGATTGTAAGAAGTGATGCGTTTCCTAGTACTTTTTTCAATCAAATTTTTTCTTCTTGCGAGGAAAAACTACCCAATTTTCTTTTCTTTCTTTAGTAACAATAGCCAGGATAGGAATTGTTTTATCAGCTACAATGGTGGCGAAAAATTCTTTAAAATTAAAATACGAAGCGTGCATTTCCTGTCAAAAGATACACTGTAGTCAAATCAAATTATGCAAAAAGATGTCATTTATGAGCCGTAATATATTTATTATCAGTAAATTCAGTCAAAAATCAGTAAAACTGTCCCTTAGACTAGACAAAAAAACGAGAAAAATATTTCATAAAAATACCAAAGTAATGTAAGCTTATAACGTAAGCTTATCTACACACCAAATCAGTAATTTTTCAGTGGTGCATAACTCAAGTTTATTACCGTCAACAAAAAAAGTAATATCAGACCAGAACCACAAATAATTAGTCTAGTCCAATGTGAACGGTCCTAGTGACTAGTGTAAATGCTAAATGATTCATTTCTCTCCGTCATGCAATTTACGGAAAGAATAATTTATAACACGAAGTTCACAGAAAACATCTGTCTCGATTGCAACGGGTGTTCAAACATCAACATCGAATTCGCCTTGACATTACCTTCATCTCCACCAGAACTCGTCGCATTCATTGCCAGTTTGAAAGTCAGTTCTATAAAGTAAAGAAAACCATCACGAAATCACGAAATCGGACGCAAAATTTTCCTAGTGACAAAAATTCATACCTCCGCATTTCTTTTGAAGTTTATTGATTTCGGCGTACAGCCCTTGTAATGTTTTCGCGTGTTCTTGCTGCATGAAAAGAATGGAACTTTCAGCATTTTGAAGCTGTACACGAGCCTGAGCCAGAGTTCCAGCCATTGTAATACTTCTCGGTATGGTAAGTTGCGATCAAGCACAGATAACAGCATGCACAACCAAACCCCTTCCCTCAGTTGACCATCTCTTCCAATATGGCTGCTTCGGTTGCCACGAGCACCAGAACAAATATTTCTTGGCAAACCAGTTTTCGTCACAATTATTCTTTACGTCATCGCTAACCAATAGAAAAGAGCTTCTTATTGGCGCAATTTTACCATTTTAAGCCAATCATAAATAACCATCTATTGTTATTATCGTAAGAAGGCGTGGTGCCCAAGCCAAGCGGGAAACCAGAATTTGTTTTTGATGAAAATTTGTAACTTGTTGTGACGATTTTTTATGTTATTTTATCCTTATGGAGGATGGCTTCCTCTGCGAAACCAAGCGGAGTGGTTGTTTGGGAGTGGGAAGAAAGGAAAGGGCTCTGGATTCCTTACGAAGTGGACGTTGTCCGGTTCTTGGAGGGAAGTAGCTTGAAATTGAAACAAAAGTTGTCTAGGAACTCAACAGTGAATTTGGGAGAGACTGATCCTAAATTAAACTGTTATGAAGTTGATCTGGTCAATATGGAGCAAATGAATGTAATGTCAGGTAGAGGATACTGTATTTTTCTTCATATTTTAATGTTTCATTAATTTATATAAAGTCGAGAAATTATTTCTGAAAGCACTGCAAGTGCAAACCGGAAGTAGAACTGGAAGTAGAACTGGCTGCCCAATCTTGTTAGCCAATCGTGGTTATTTTGGGCAGCCATGCACTTTACTTTATTTTTTATTATTGTATTGTAAATCTAATTGAATGTATAGGGTGCAAATAAAAAAAGTTGTTGTTGTTGTTGTTGGAAAGTTAATCAACAATGCAACTTATGAACTACAGTTGTTCAGAAACAAACACACAGCTTAAGGCCAGGACAAAAACCACAAATATAATTTGTTGATGTAAAGCAGGAAAACGTACTCAGGAGTGTTATTGATAGTAAGATAACAGGATGGAAAACCATACCCCTTTCCTTAGTTGACCCTTCCCTTAATTATTGAGTTGAAATGGATGAAGATCATGTCAATACATTCACTGTCACTGTAGTTTAGCTTTGGGATGATCCCTGTCAGAATGGATAACAAACAACATCTGCTAACATATTTAGAGAAATGACTTGCACAGTTTTAATCTTTAAAATGGACTCAAAGGTAAGCTGAATTCACAAGTAAGGAAATTCACCACTTTTTGCTTTTTGAGATTGGGTTAATCGTCAAATCATGTTTTTGATTATTGATTTTCATCAACTACATAAAAAAATGTGATTATCAATTTAATCAATTATTAAAATGACTAATCAGTTACTAATCAGTCAAAAAATATAGTCAAAATCCACTTTTTCCTCTTAGTACCCTTTTTTTCGATTTTTCAATCTCAGGGATGTTACGAAAGGTTCGGAGGAAGGTTTACACAAGCAGCTCTGTCCCAGGACAAGGAATAAGATGGGAGTGGTGTTGCGATATAAAGTGGATGTCGTATGACATCCCTACATCTGAATTTATTGAAAAGTCGTATACTGTACAGAAAAGTGGTGTACTAGATTTAATCAACACACCAGTGGCTATTCCAAACGTTATAAATTTTCCTCTCATGGAACAGATCAACAAACATACAGGTTTTAGACGGAAAGTGAAAAGATCAACTGGTCACCGTTATCCTTTGGATGCAAACTCCTTGAATGTTGCTGGAGCATCACCAAAGAGGGGTCATCTTGTCTCAAGTACTCACAATGGTGGCATGGTTTCTGGTCATACCAAAGCTGCTTTGAAAAGTACAGCTACCCCAAGAAAAGGCACAAAAACTGCTAGCATTGTAAAAAAAACAAAGAAGGTTAAAGTGGAACATTCCCAAGGTAAAGTCTGCATACAAACCAAGTGGCCCATCAGGCCAGAGCCTATCCCAGTTTCTGCATGAAGAAACTAGGAATATTCATACTCCTCCCTGGATGGGATGGTAGTCCATTACAGCGTTTTTTTTTTTGAAGCCTTGGATCCTAGTGGATCATAGCTGCTGGAGCTTATCCCTGGTTTCTGTAGCATGAAGCGGCTAGGAGTATTTCTACTCCCCCTGGACGGGACGCTAGTCTATCGCAGGTCATTCCCCCACAATTTGTTAGGTTTCTCCAACAATTTGCCAGTACCCATTGAATACTCCTGGGTGGAGAGAGGCACTGAGAGAGTTAAGTATATTGCCCAAGAACACAAAACAGTGTCCCTGGCCAGGACTCGAACCCAGACCGCTCGCTCCAGGGACAAGCGGACTGATCCATGAGGCCACTGTGCCTCCCCATTGCAGGGTTACCCCCAGCATTAAATTTGCTGGTACTCATTTGCACACCTGGATGGAGAGAGGCACTGTGAGGGTAAAGTGTCTTACCTAAGAACACATTGTCCCCAGCCGGGGCTGAAACCCAGACTGCTTGATCCAGAGTTGAGCGCAGTAACATTGAGGCCACCATGTCTCCACTGTCTAACACTCCCAAGGTATTGAAGAATTTAATCCATAAATTTCTAAGAGGGTAGCACGGAGGGGTTGTGATCCCTTTTCACACATGAATTTAAACACATTTTTCACATCATGTATACTTTAGGATTGTTGCTTTCATTTACCTCAATGTTTTCAAAACCAATGTTGAAAGAAATTAGAAGAAATTATTTGGGAGTACTAAACTGTGCAAAAATTCTACTTTGTAGCTATAGGTGCCGCAGCGAGTGATCCTCTGTCTGAATTCTGCAATGACTTGGAGAAAGCTCCAGATGAGGTAAACATACTGCAGCTTGCTGGGACATGTTCATTGAGTAGGCCTAATCATGATTTTTGAAGCCATCTTGCCAGGTAGGCAAAGTGGTCAGAAATTTAATACAATGTTTGTATGTTAATCTGATGGCAAATAACTTCTTCAAGTATTTAATTTTACACAATTTGTGAATTACAACAGTAAAATACTAGGCAGAAAATTGTATTCAGCAAGTTGAATGTAGCTTGGCTAGAAGACGCTCAGTTAATTTTTCTAATCTTATTTTCTATAGATTCATTTGTCTGTAAATTTGGCTGGGTAAATGCAGTTCGAAGGGAAAAAAATATGGACAAATTTATGGGAATTAAAAAGTAATTGAGAAATTTAATGAATACAATCTTGTACTTAGTATGGTACAGTTGCAATCCATACATGTATGTTGTGAAAAATTCAATACTTAAAAAAGTTATATGCCATCCAATTCCAATACAAACACCGTTATTTCTGACCGCTTTGCCAACTTGGCAAGATGACGACAAAGAGTGTGATTAGGCCAATTGTTTCTCTGCGTGTCAAGACTTGGGTGCTAACCTCACTTTCTCCCTCCCACTTATTGTTTTTGGCCCCCCTTTGCTCCCATGCCTATTTAATAAAAGAGTCTCTCCCAAGCTTTAACTTTCAAGTCTTGAACTTGGAAAGGGAATGACTGTTAGTTGGGCTAGGATTCAAAAGAATTCCTGTCTTAAAAGACAGGAATGTGAGATCTAATGACATTATCATGAATGTCATAATATGAATTATGTCAGAAATTGTTTTTCATGTCCTGAGAATTTGTAGCCTCAAGAATCTCATATAAAGTCTATTTCCTTATAACATTTTGTTCCAGGTATTTTTATTTCATACTACAATTTCTAAACGTATCAACTAACATTAAAGTGATCTTGATTGCAGGACTGTGCAATATGTTTTGAAAAGCTCTGCAATATCTCCTCATTTGATGACGAATCTGTAAATAGTACAGAAGCTCAACATTCCAGTATTAAACAGCTAAATCAATGCAAGCATGCTTTTCATGCCTCCTGTCTGCAAGCAATGTACAACAGTGGACCTAAAGTAAGTACAAGGAAAATGGTGAAGTTCTTAGTGAGTCTCACTAGTGACATAACAACATAATGATGTAGTAATTATGTCGTGCTCAGGTCAGTAACATGGACAATCACGTTGGTGTAAAGTCACAACAAAAGATCAGTTGTAGGGTTCAAAGGAAAAAGGGGGTTGTAGATTTTTGGCTAAAATTGAACATTGCCAAATCAGCTCCAAATTTCGCATGCTGGTTTGTTTATTAACAAACCAGCATGCGTTAATTTATTTTGTCAGGTGTGTTAATTTATTTTGTCAGGACGTTGACAAACATAATGTTGTAACATGTTACGTCCATTTATTGAACATTATGTTTACACATGTCATTATGTAATTATGTCGCTAGTGTGAACTAGGCTTTAGTTATCATTAGGTTCATTAAACAGATACATGCTTAATTCATCCCCTATAAGAATGACTCAAACTTGGATTTCACTGTTGACTATGATGATTCAGCATTACAGGGATCTGTTTAATTTGGAATTTTCCGAGCAAGTTATGACCAACCTGAGACAGGTAGCATAGATCTTTGTAGAGCTAGATTCCAGGGGTAGCCTGATTCATGATTGACAGTGGGGAATAGTTTGAGTTCAATCTTAGAAAACAAGGAAAATCAGGTCTACATTTGCTATGCTGAAACTTAATACTTTTCAGTTCCGAGATGATTTAACATAATTTATTTAGTACTCTTTGCTATCCTTATCTACTAGAACGGAAGTCTACAGTGCCCTACTTGCAAAGCAATTCATGGTATTAAACTTGGCAATCAACCAATCAGTGGTCGTATGGATGTGCAGTATTCGCACAGAAGCCTTCCTGGCCACCCTGACTGTGGAATGATCACGATTGTCTATGACTTCAGACCAGGAGTGCAGGTACCTCATTTTAATAACAAAAAAGATTTTGTTCATCATAATATTGAAAATTAATGCTATAATTTTTTGGTAGTGGCGTGCAAGCCTTTAAGCGCAAAAATGACCATATTTGCGAAACTGAATTACCAGCCTTTGTGTTAGTGCGGACACCCAAACTGACTGGACTACCGGTATATCACTCAGGAGATGGTGGCCTAACAAAGTGTGTGAAGTGTTTGCGATATTTCTATTGGTTGGTTAGAAAATCCGTTTTAAAATTGGACAATAGAAAATTGCTGTTACTCAATGACATCACAGGAAAAATATTTCAATTTTCCTAAAACCCTAACACACTTTGGTGGGCTAATATCTGAGGACGATTTTACCAAGTTTCATTGAAATCTGATAAATCTACACACCCTATTAATTCATTTAAATAGAGGTAATTCATGCAAAAAATAAACCTTAAGTATTCGGACTTGAAAGAAATTCACAGTTTCTGCACCTTACTGAAGTGGTTGTAAATGCGACCATACCTTTCAGGGATTAAAAATGTAGTTTTGGTACATCTTAGGGTATTCACCTTCAAACATTTCACAGCAGGAGCTTTTGCAGTACCTTTTAGGGTTTTGAGCTTAAAAAAGTCAGTGTCAGCTGACAATGTTTTTTTTTTAGAATTGATACCTCCTAGGAGTGCCCACAAAAGAGAATCTTGGTACCTGTTAGGGGGGTTTTGAAACTTTTCTACCAGCACCCCTGTCCTTTTTATATGGGAGTCCCACCCTAGGGATATCTAGGCTCTAAGTTCCTGCTTTACAGACACCTAATTAACATGGCCATTTATCTTCTGCTATAAATAACAAAACAGATTAGTCTGTGCATGCTTAAATTCAATCAATCCCTATTCCTACAGCTAGATTAAAGCAACCTATCACTAGGTAAGATTAACAGGGTTTCACTGTACAAGAGTGTAAATTAATTTAATGGCAGGGACCAGAACATCCCAATCCAGGAAGTAGATTTAATGCAAGAGGATTTCCAAGAACTTGCTTTCTTCCTGATAACCAAAAAGGAAAAAAGGTTAGTTACAAATATTTTTCTCGTTCTCCCTTCCTTTATAAACTTGTAATGAAAATGACAGTTCTACTACTATTTCCATTGATATGATTGGGCAAAAATGGCAACGCATGCTACCAAAATAGTAGCATTCCTTTTTCTTTAGAGACCCTCATAATGCCATTGGGTATTGAAGTCTGCACATGAGCCAAGTGGCTCACCAGGCTGGAGCTTATTCCAGTTTCTGTAGCATGAAGCAACTAGGAATATATCTACTCCCCACTGGATGGGATGCTAGTCCATCACAGGGTTACCCCCAGCATTAAATTTGCCGGTACCCATTTATACACCTGGATGGAGAGAGGCACTGTGAGAGTAAAGTGTCTTGCCCAATAACACAACACAATGTCCCCGGCCAGGTCTCAAACCCAGACCGCTTGATCCAGTGTGCATAGTATTTATTCACCCTCCACCCTTGTTTCCGTTCTGTTATGTGTTCAAGCCCCAAGAGTTCTGCTCAGAGTTCCTTTTTCCCCCACCTACCTCCCTTCAGCAATGGAAACCTCCATCCTACTGCACTTCTTCGCATGCACCAAAATATTTTCACCCATGTCTTCGTGTGTGCCATAGAGATTCAGCAAAGCAATGAAAATTGTACTACTACTGACAGGTTTTAGAGCTTTTAAAGACAGCTTGGAGTAGAAGGCTCATTTTCACCATTGGTACATCCTCTACAACTGGTGAAGACGACACAGTGGTTTGGAATGAAATCCATCACAAAACAGAAGCATTTTCAAACCACATGGGTCATGGCTATCCTGACCCTAACTATTTAGACAATGTCCTTGCTGAGCTGGCAGCACAGGGCGTGGAATCTGATGATGGTTCAAGTGAAGTTTAAAGAAAATAATGTACTGTAAATTGAGTCATTTTTACTCAGTATTTATCAGATGTGAATTACTCATAGGAATAGCTTATAGAGAAGATTTTTGTGTTTTGTTGATGGTTTTAGGATGGAAAAACTTCTGGGCTTAACTTTTGTACGTGTATCTAGGTGCCTTGATCTTGAAGACTAGAGAGAATTTTATGAAAATAGTGCAATCTGGCCCCTACCTAGGTGACTGCATCAGTCAGAGCAAATAAATTCCATGACCAGGTGGGCAAGTGAAATTATCCTCAGTAACGTGGAGTCAGAATAAAAATGTCAGTCTGATAAAAGATAATTTTCAATCAAAAGCTATTTTAAAAAAATGATGTCAATTATGAGTTTGATTATTTCCAGTTAGAAGCTATTTCAAAACTTAAGACTGCAAGGTCAACTGAGAGAGTGTTCCATAAACTAGGGGCTGCAGATGAAAAAGCACAATCACCTGAAGTCTCTTTCAGTTTGAAACTGGGATACTATAAGAAAAGACCTCTAGCTGAACAGAGATAATAGCATTGCTTTTTCTTTAATAGCAGTCAGGTCTATCAAGTTACCAGGTGCGTTACCGTAGATAGCTTTAAAAGTAAGAAGAAGTACCGGTATTAAAAATCGATACAAAATTTGACACGAAGCCAATCTGCAAATATGATTAAAACATCTTTGTCATCATAAGGTCTGAAGTTTTTCTATGGCTTTCCAGTGTTTGGAACCTTTGAAAAACAGGTACCAGGCTACTTACTGTAACTCTCTATATAACAGAAAAAAGAGACTGATAAGAATTCTTGATGTATGCAAATCTGAACATCACTTGAATGAAGTGTCCTCAGGAAGGTACATGTAGACTATCACTGTATCCACTTTCCACATTTTTGATGTATGTAAAATATTTTCTAGTGTAGCAAAAATTTGTTAATGTTTTTTGGTCTGATAGTATGTATTATTGTTATTATCATTATTATTATTATTATTATTATTATTATTATTATTATTATTATTATTATTATTATTATTATTATTATTATTATTATCATTATTATTATTATTATTATTATTATTATTATTATTATTATTATTATTATTATTATTATTATTATTATAATTACCCACTAATTCCCAGACCACAGTCCTTTGAGAAAACTCATTTGTTAAGTGTCTAGTATCTTCAAAGAGCTTCCAAATACTTTCAAGTATAAAATAGACATTTTATATTTTGTTTTATCAAGAGCTGTTATTTTGAACATGAGGACAAGTGCTTCTTGGGAAGACCAATTTTTGACTGGTTAATGTTGATTTTCTTTTAAGAGCAGTCCTGTTTTCTTCAGATCAACTGTTTTAGGTCGCATTCTGTAGTGGTAAAAAGTAGGTTGGTTTGGCTAATCACCTTTTACAACTGGTGTCAAGCTAGACTGTTGAGTTAAATAACATAATTTTAAAGCCAATTTCAGTTCTTGTTTGATCAGTATTTAACAACCCTCTCAACCAAATGATTTGAAAACAGATTTATTTTAGTAGAACACAAAAACACTCAACCAGTTTCAACACTGAACATGGTGAAAATCGGTTGTTCAAGTCAAAACTGAGCCCGAGTCAACCAAAAGCAGTTGATCCAAATAGAACGTGGTCAAATAGTTTTCACCTGTTTCACCCAAACATTGTTGGAAAAGTACCCTTGAAACACTTTAAGAAATCAACTAAAACTGGTCTTACATGTAAATAATTGAAACAGTTAGTTCCAGTAGGCACACAACCTGAGTTTATAATGTTGTATTCATTGGTGCACATAATAAGTAAATTGATAAATAGAAAACTTGTACTGTGCTTTTATTCTTATTAATTCTATCGAGAAACATGAGTGAAAGTTTGGGAAAATGAGAAATGCTGTGGGAAGACAAGTCGCAGACGAGTGTTTCCGTAGCTTTTTTCAAGTTCTCCAAAACTTTCGTGTTTCTATAACTCAATATCACAATGTAAATTCCCTTCGCATGTGCCATCATTACGTCAACAGCTTGTGCTAGTTCTGTGTTTCTATCGAGTTAAAAAAACATGGTTTTAAACTAATGAGTATGTGTATTTTTTCTTTGGGTTATTTTCTAATAAATAAAAAGAAATAGCCAAAAATGGGACAAGACCTTTCTTGTTTTTATGGAATTATTTGCTATTTCTTGGCCATACAATGTGGAGGGAACATGAATGCAAGCGCTTCCCTTTCAACCATACTGAGTTCTGGATGCCAGAGATCCAACATAAGAACAACTCTTTCCCCATATGTTCCTTTGTGCCATGCTTCATGGAGAAAGGAATCATCAAACAACAAAAGCTCTCCCTCCTTCCATCTCCTTTTCTCTCCATCAACGCTCAAAAGACATCCCTTGGGTACAAACAAAGGCAAGTGGCACCTTATCCTACAGTTTGTCGGACCATAATGAGCCGTTATGTGAGTCCCAGCTTTAAGAGTCGAGAACAATACATTTCCAAACGAACACTCCTTCAACAGGGGTACTACAGATTCAATAATTTCCATAGTTCTTGGACATGTATTACAGTTGTTTTCAACTGGTTTTCCTTGATTAATCAGATGATAAACTGACCATTCCCCTTGGAGGGTTGAATTTTTAAACCACCCCTCACTTGTGCGAAATCTAATCTGTTGAAATTCTGACTTAATCAATTCAAAATTCACTGACGAAAGTAAAGAACTTAGTTGTTCAGAGTAATAACCATGCCAAGGTTTGGTGGCAAGACCAACAAGATGAAATACTGTAGGTTTTTGGGCAGATAACTGATCGCTCCTGTCCTCTCGTGTCCTGTCATATTCGATTCTTTTATACAAACGTTCTAGTCCGGCTCTGTCTCCCCTTATACGTACAAATTCGTCCAACCTCTTCGATAAGACTTCATTTGCTGTAGCCTCTTTTCTGTGAGAGCATCGAATGCACTCGGGAGATGAACAATAATTCGTATCATCCGAGCCTGTGTGGCGTCTATAGCCTTGATGACTGAACATTTTAGTCAACAACGTTACAATCAGCAATACCGCCAAAGCTACGAGACCCTTGATGAAGAAATTATACACAAACGAATAGCTTTGTGAAAGAAAATTCTCCACGGCCGCCATGTTTGTTTTGGTGAAATGTAGTTCCAGTCCCTTCTCTGACAAAAATTCAGCCAATGCGCATTTTGAATCAATTATTTAGGCTTGCGAAATGTCCGTAATGCTGGGAAAAGTGCGCCTTGCAGTAACGAGATCGTTGCTTACACGACAGGCCCCGGTTGTTCGAAGGCTGGGTAATGCTATCCACCGGACAAATCGCTATCCAGTGGATCAGTGTTAACAAAACAAACCACGCTATCCACTGATAGTGATTTATCCGGTGGCTAGCGTTTGTGTTAGGGAGAGAACGCTGCAATTATGGCAAGGTTGAATCCAGTGAAAGGCCGAGCTCTTCTCAGATCTACTCACGTGCACGAGGCCGCGCGTATTTTTGGATCGTTTATGACGTCACAAATTAGACACTAACTGTTCAAATAAGTGAAAACTATTAGTTTCATTATCTCCTATTTAGCCTTTGTTATAGGAATTTGAAACACTTTTCAAATATGGAGGCATGTAATTCATCTTTTCTTCTGAACGATCTGCCAGATTCGATTATGTTGCAGATATTTTGTAAATTCACCATAAAAGAACGCCTATTGTTGAGACGGGTTTGTTGGAAATGGTGTCATCTTCTCGAGGACTACAGTATATGGAAGAGTCTTGATCTCAGTGAAGACAGCTTCCTGTCCAGCAAAGTGAACAATACCATTCTGGAAAGATGGATTACTTCATGGGGCAAAACAATTCAGCACATCAACGTAAGTGATTGCAAATGGCTCACGGATTTAGTCATTAAAAAAGTCGCGCAAAATTGCGCAGATCTCCGTAGCCTAAACATCGAAGGCTGCTTTCAAGTGTCCGACACAGGGATGAACGAGATAGCCACGAACTGCACTCGTTTAAAAAGCTTGAACGTTTTCCTCAGCGGGGTTTCAGAGGAGGGATTTGAACGACTTCTACAGCAGTGCCGCGACTTAGATAGTGTTAAATTGGGGAGTCGAGGGAATTGCCACCGTATGATAGTGTCGGTGTGTGGTAATGTGAAGGATTTGAAAGTAATTTCAATCCATGATGTTATTCCATTTGATGAGAGCGAACCAGTGGTAAATGATCTCTCATTGTGGAAGCTATGCACGAGTTTCCCTGGGCTGACCGCCATTGATCTGACGTGGTGTTGCTTTATAACTGACGATGCTCTTTTTGCGCTTCCTTTCTGCTGTCCTGGCCTCACCTCCTTCACTATGCGTGAGTGTCATCAGATTTCAGATCGTGGTGTTCGTGCAGTCTTACAAATCTGCCACGTAAACTTGTCGGCAATTCATCTAGAGCGCCTTTACAACGTTACAGACGTTTTAACCCTCATACCCGAAGATCTTAAACCACTTTCCAGCCTCTCCTATCTAAAAGTGATTGACACATCTATCTCCGACATCGGCATTGCGAAGATTGCCGAAAAAAGTCCGAACTTGGAAACGCTTATCGTCGGAGAGCATTGCTTCAATCCCTTCAACATTCACGGAGGTTTTATCCCTACTATCGTAGAAACTTGTCGGAAATTGAAGCGTTTTAAATTGTATTCAGGGAGAATGAAAGACAGTTATTTGACTGCTATCGGTGAAAACCTATCTTTCATAACTGATCTTTACCTCGGTGATTGCCGCGACTGTACTTCAAAAGGCCTGGATACGATTATAACGCGCTGCCGCTGGTTGCAGATATTGAATATTCAAAACTGTGTCCACGTGACCAGTGATACATTGGTTATCATTTCGCAGAATCTCAGGAACCTCAGAGAATTGGAAATTCTCAATTGTAGGCGTATCACTACCTTAGACGTGTTAGAATTAAAGAGAAAATTGCCAATGTGTGACGTCAGGTATTAACCCTGCTTCAAGCTGACGATTAGTTCAGAGAATACATTCTCCTAAGAAGTCTCTTGCGCTCATCATAAGTCGCGAGAGGAGAATTTATCCTTTCATCAAGGGAGCTTCAAGACAATCTTAAAGTCAAGCAGGTCAGCTTACGTCACCTCCTGCGACTTATTCATGTGGAGAGATTCTACCTGCTAATCAGGAAACCTCTGTGGCGCTTCGTAGTTCTTAAGTTGCCATGACAACTGCGTTCAAAAGGTGCCAGAAATACCAAATACAAAATGCAATGCTTGTATTGAACGTGGAGTAAAGAAGAAGAGTTGGCGACACTTCTCCATGAAATTAAAAGGGAAGTCGGTAAATGACGTTTCCAGAATTTTCAGTTATGCTTATCTGGTTTCGAAAGTCTGACTAAACGGAAAGAGGCTTTTACCACCGCCTGTAAGATATCTAGGACACGCACCTTTCTTTCGTCTCTTATCTGAAAAATGCGCGAGGAAAAAATTGTGATTTCTATAAATTGTACTGAATTTGTCCGCGTTTTTGGTTATAAAGAAGATATATATTTGTTGATATTTGGGAAAACTAAGCCATTATTTGATAGGAAAATAATTGTATCGACACATCCAAAACGCGATAGTTCTGTCTCCCACCCCTGTCGCTGATTCCTCTGTAAAGCCTGCTATTCTAGTTATACGTTTAGAAGGTTAAGTGAAGTCTGTATACGAGCGAAATGGCCCATCAGGCAGGAGCTTATCCCGGTTTCTGTAGCATGAAGTGACTAGGAATATTGCTACTCCCACTGAGTAGGATGCTAGTCCATCGCAGGGTTACCCACAGCATGAAATGGGTCGGTACCCATTTATCACCTGGGTGGAGAGAGTCACTGTGAGAGTAAAGTGTCTTGCCCAAGAACACAACACAATGTCTCCTGCTAGGTCTCGAACCCGGATCGCTGGATCCGGAGTGGAGCGCACTAACCATATGACTCCCGCGTTATTTGTTTAATAAGGTGAAATTAGGCTTATTTTGGAGGGTTACCAATTAAACATTAGGATAAGACTGAAGAAGCAGCTCCCCATTGAACTTTTACTCACATATTCGTTTCCCAAATAAAAAGAGATTACTCCATGGAAAATGCGCGCGTACGATTTTTATTCACGAGTCGAGTAGTATCAGAAAACGAACGAGTGAGCGCAGCGAACGAGTGAGTTTTCTGATACTACTCAACGAGTGAATAAACAATCGTACAAAACATTTTCCATGGTGTAATTTGTTTATTTTATAGATACTGAGATTGTTGAAAAGCCAATTTTTGTCAATCTTACGCAAGTGTTTAGGGAACCCATTCAACTGCGATGTATGCGTGTAAAACTAGAATAACTAAAACATCAATTTCTCTTTTAAAATCAAAGATTTAATGAAGTAACACAAGAAATAAAACATCAGTTAATACTTTCACAACTTTTATAAACATTTTTCAGTTGACAAAAAACCTGACTGAGGCTTATAAGTCAATCGAAATCGCGATGCGATGTTGTTCACTAGTGGGTTTTTCTCGTTCGCGTTTGTGATTGGACGAACCACGTCTTTTCACTAGTGAGTTTTCATCGTTGGCTAATCCATTTTACGTATCATTTTTACGTAATCTTTTTTTAGTGAGGAAATCTCAGTATCTATGATATAATTACTTGAAATAAACTAATTTCGTAATCTGCAACCAACTAGTTTTCACCTGTTAATGCAATCCAGGGATCCAATCAGGGATTGCAGACAGCGTGAACGAGTCAAGTATAGAAGCTAATTACATAAAACAGGATAAAAAAACACAACCTGAAGGTGCAACCGCTAATCCTGATACTGAAGCCCTACGGACATGGTATTTCATGGTATTATTACCTATGGTATTTCGCGGCTCCTGTGAATTTATTTGATCTTCTAGCCGCAGTATTTAAAGAATACATCCTTTAAGAAAAAAATCTTCCAACTAGTTTTAATCGCAAATTTCGGAATCATGCTAGTGTGAGCCCTTAATTGTTATACAGATGAATGACAAACTGGCTAAATGCCATGAAATTTACGCTCTAAGATGCTTTAAATGGAACTATATCACGTAATCTGCTACATTTTGCGGTTACGCATCAAACGAAGTTATACCAGGAGGGGGGGAGGAGGAACTCCCATAGAGGTTCAAAAGCGGTTTGGGTACTATCTCTTTACGGTGTACAGCCTCAAAAAATTCCACAGCGATAGCTTTTGCCAAGAGGATACTGAGCTTGAAAAATAATGACAAGAGATAATGTGTTCTTTTAGAACTGGTACCTCTTAGAGGTGAAAATAATTTCAATCCACGCCAACAAAACAGAATCTTGACTCTTCTTTGGCTTCTTTTCAAAATTTCCCCCGAGCACCCCCGTCCTTTTTTATGGGAGTTCTCCACCCCCACCCCGGGAGTTATACACGTCTTGGCATGCGCATCTTGCTTTTTAAAGTGGTTTTTTTTTCGATCGCTCGAATTAGAAATCGTCAAAGTTCAATACCCATTTAGTATGGTGGCTTACTCGTATCATAATTTTGCTAGCTTTGAAGGTTGACAGAAAAGGTTCGTTTAACTGATTGAGGGAGGGGGGGGCGATATTTTCTAAGCATTTTTCTTGCGTTGCTCGCTTAGCACGTTGCTAGATTCTGTTTATCTTTTTCGGGAATTTGTTAGGGGGAGGGGTTATTTGTGCAAGTCCCCTCTCCCTTCAGTATAATAGTCCATCCATAAGCTGACAAGCTAGATATCTGTTTCCTTGTAGCATGGAAATCTGAAAGCCAGCTAAAATGGACCTCCACCCCGCTTCCCACCGCCTCTCTGGTTTAGCTTTCCCTACACATAGCTTCAAAAAAATCGTAGAAAAATGCCCGAAGCTTAAACTTCCCAGGAAGGAAAAAACGCAAAACTTAGTTTTGCAGCTGAGCTACTGCGAATGACGGGCGAAGAAGCATGAAGATTACTCATCCACAAAGTGTTTGGGAATCTGTTTATTAGGCGTGGGCTTGTTTACTGAAATAAAAGCAAGTTTTCACTTAACCTCCAATAAAATATTTTATCTAGTAGTACAAAATTTTTAAATTTCCTCATAGGTATGAATATATATAGGAGCAAGAAAATTTTATTTTCAAATGGTACAGTCAACTCTCCACAAACGGAGTGGACAGCTCTACTTACTCTGTTTCGGCCTGGTGTAAACACAGCTTTAGAGGTCAAAAGTTTTAGACATGACGCCTGACGAATGTTAAACACTTAGGAAAATAAGTCTGTGGTCTTTCCACTCTTCACTCTTCCCACCACCCTTCACGAACGTCTACCTTTCTCGCACGCCTGCATTATCACCTTAGACTAACATTGGCATCACTTATACTCAAGTTCTACAGGGGGAAAATATTTTTCCAACAATACACAGATCGGAGTGATTAAAAGTTTCATTTACCTTGAAATACCCACTTAAAGCCATAGAAATTTAAGTAAAAATCCCACCTCGATTAGGCTTTCTCCGAGATTCAAAGCAAGCCCGGTGGAAGGTCAAATATGCAGCAAAAAGATAAGAAAAGGAGGATAAGGCAAAAACAAAACAAGAAAAAAACCGTAAGCCTAAAAAGGATAAGGTCTCTTACTCGCAAGTAACTTTTACACATTTGATTTATTCCCATGCACGAGTAAAACTGTAGCAAAACGCTACCATGCTAGTAACAAAAGAGCCATGCTTTAATGTTTCAAAATAAGAGGATTGGAGCTAATTTAGCTTACAAGTGGTCAGAAAGGGTCTGAATGGCTTAAGAACACGATCCACCATGGCGCTAGCTTCTATAGCACAGCCCCACGAGAAAGTCACACCCGAGCCTCCATGTCCATAGTTGTGCAGAACAGAAGGACACACTGGATCCCACTCCAACCGAACGTTGCCTTT
>OMLO01001854.1_pt1 | contig 16651 bp, 7 predicted proteins | sample 1674811 | NCBI WGS metagenome assembly OMLO01 (sample SAMN06265003, study PRJEB25207) | coral metagenome | isolation source: Coral host | place: Mexico:La Bocana,Puerto Morelos, Mexico | collected 2008-11-13 | reverse complement strand
AATCTCAAATTGAATCTTTGTGTTTCTGGTTTCTTTTAGTTGCTGTTATCTCTCAAGTTAGAAGACGTATATAGTTTCTGTTCCTTTTGTTGCTAATAACCTTGTGAAGTTTCAGCGCAAAGGAGGAAACAGCATTGAGAGTTAAACCAACGAAAACCTAATAAGAAGCTTTCATTACTGTGACTTTTCTTAGGGAAGTAGAGTAAACTGTGGGAAAAAATTAAGAACATAATGTGGCAAATTGCATCTCTATCTTTCTGACAGGGTGTTAGTTGCGCCTAACAAGAAATGTAGTCGAGATTTTGGATTTCGGGCGAGAAAAGCCGATCAATAATTAATTTTCGCTCATTAGATGGTTTAGTATCAGTTTATATCGGTCCCAGTAAAAAGTCTATAAAATCTATAAAATCTATAAAATCTCGTCGTTGCGTTACAAGCCAACACCCGTCATTCTGTTTTTAACTAGCCTTTGGCTTGTTAAGATACACTGAAGCAGGAAGTTGGAAATACTATTCCGAAAATAGACATGTTATCCTTGGGTTACAGGTGTTGAGAAAATAAGTATGTTTATTGTCAGGATTAAATTAAATTAAGAATATCACATTAATGGCATCTTTTGTTGGTTATATTTCTCACAGAAATGCACAAGTTGGTCCCGAATGGTGCAATACATTTAAATTCACACGCGAAACAAAACGGCAAAGCAAAACAGGTAGAGTTAGTGTTAGTGTTAGTGCTGTCAAATGTGATTCTACGCGTACAATTCAATTCTGAGAGGAAGGTTTTCACCGATATCTGAAAACGGGTCCAATTTTTCTCAACTGCTGGTTGAGAAATGACCCGTTTTAACTGATAGTAGGGATCTGAGATCTGAAAAACTCTTTACTGATAGATGAGAGATGAGGTAAGATTTAAAAGATAGCTAAGAAATCACCGACAATGTGAATGATAACTAACCATCCCTATGTACCGACCGTTCGGGAATACTCACCTAGACACGCCTGTAATTAAAAGGAAGCTCTTCACTTCGAGACACTACTTACATATTGACAGCTCGCTTGCTGGCCGTCTGCCTTTTGACTCTAGAACGACAAAAGGCAGCCAGTTTCTTGCATTTGTGAGCCAACAACTAATCTCGTCAATGTGATATTTACGGTGTCGAAGCCAGTAGCATGAGTGAGTCATCAGATACTGCTTGATAAACACATCTTTACAAATTCACAAACCACAACTGCTGTACTGACTGGTAACATCTTTGACGAAGCTTAACGCTAACACAAAATATCCCCATTCCACTAATTGTGGACCTACAACTGATGGCGACGAAATGCTAAAACGTGCCCCTCTAACGAATGTTCTTACCTATCGTCTTTGCTTCTCTTCGTCAATTTCTTCTATAGCCACAACAGACCAAAACCAAACAATCGGATGTAAAAGCGAAGGCTGGAACGACGCAAAAACTGAAAAATAAACCAGGTACGTTACTTGAATCTTAATCAGGTTTGAGAATTCTTTCTTTTCTTTAATATTGCATGTTTGTTCTGTTCCTATAAGGTGGGGTGAAAATTGAAACGAAGAAGATCGACTTCCACAAGAAAGCGAAACCCAAAGTGAATTCTTTTGGCAACATTGGACATGTACCAGGTGGCGGAAAAGTAAAGGTAAGATGTTCCAAGATTTTCCATTCCATTCCCGGACTATTTCTTTATCAAAGATGACCTGCATTTGAAATGGCACGCGTTTCCTGATTCAAGGGGATCTACATTATCAGAGCAAAGCAAGGGTAGGGTGCCTACAGACAATCGGGTCACGAATGAAAACTTGAAATATTTAAACAATATAGCCTTCAATTGGCGCGGAAATATGCCCGTATATAGGTCCGCGGAAATTATATGTTCCTAAAAGCGAACAATCTTCCGACAGTATCGCTCGAGGAAAACTGTAAGCTTTGAAAAACGGATAATGTTCAATGAGAAATATCCGAACATGCCTTATAAATGTTTTTCGCTACGCGCGCGGTTTTGAAAACTGGGAAATATCACTTGAATCTAATGCCAGTTATCATAATTAAAAGAAATAAAAAATTGTGTGATTGATTATCACCAGGCCGCACTGTAGCATTCATAGGGACAACTACAAGCGTCGCAGTTATTGGTATGATTTTGACCGAATTAGACTCCACCATGGGCTCCTGACTCCACTCAGACCTATTAACATTTCTTTTCAATGTGGTTAGAGTTTTACGACTGAGATCAAACAAACCCTTGCGTTTATCATTTCCTTTCTAACCTGTGTAAGCTTGTAGATTAGCACTATGAACATATAGAGCGATAACAGCTGAAAGCACACGGTGATCCTTCTTTATTACAAAGTTTATTTTAAACGCATTGTACTCTTACCAGGTTCAAATAGATAAAGTGAGTCAAAACCGACGAGTGGAACCCAGAACAGACACACATGGAGTTCAGGCTTACAGTCACTTACCCTCCGAGTTTCAAGAGATTGCAAAACGTCTCGCCAAACAAGACAGACAGCTTCGAAATGCCAAAATCAGCGGCAGCAGTTCAAGCGGCCGAAGCCGCCCTCGATCGCGGCGATCAAGCCATGGATCAAGTGGGGCAGGTAGCCTCAGTCCCGACCGGCGGTCAACTTCCAAACCGAACTTCCGCTTCGGAAGACTCTCGGGCTCGTCTGTCAACCTCAACTCTCCAACCACAAGTGTGGGACCCAATTCACCTAACAAAGTAGCCAGGCGTGCCTCGATTAGCAGGTCACCAAGTATTCGCTCCAGGCCCACAACACCAAGCCTGAGTCGCTCGCACCCAGCTACCTATGTCACGCCATACGACTCACGGTCACGCCCTTCCTCGAGACCGTCCTCTCGACCAAATTCACGTTCGTCTTCTCCAGTGCGATCGCGTAACACGTCGCCAACGAATGGAAGGCGCAATACAGGTTCAACACCCCCTCCCAGCAAACGAAAATCATCGACGTTAAGCCGAACATCTCCGAGTTCTAATCGATCAAAGTCCAGACTGGCGAATGGAATGGGAGGACGACCGACGACCTTGACTGGACTAACAAGCATGGAACTTGGTCTAGGTACGTACTAGTTTCTAAAAAAATATTTATCACACAAAACGTCAAAGTTAAATGTCACATTCTACAATTGCCCATTTGACTCTATCAATAAAGAATTAAGAACTCTATCCCATGGCCTAGATTATCGACAGTTTCCGAATTTCATTATTAAACGGCTTTCTCTTTTTTGCCGGCTTGTCGTGGACCAGAAGGGCTGTGCTAAGGTAGCAACGCCGTGGGGAGATATATTGTCTGTATCATTAGGTATTGTCTGATCTACTAACCAATTATAAGGCGTTAAGTTGAACTACTTAATAAATTTCAAAATATATAACGTTGTGAATGATTTTTTCCAATGATGTTTTCATTTCCAGCGTCGGGATCTGTATTTCAAGTAATCCCGGTCCACAGATAGAAGACGTCACATCCACCTAATCAGAATTCTCGCTGTAAGTCTTAAAGTGCCCCTCAAAGACAGCTTAAGGACTTTAAGCATGTGACAAACTGTGAATAAGTGTTTAAACAGAATGGGTATCTTCTTTAAATAAATGGTGGTTCTTGTAACACGTTTTAATAGCTGCTGGTCAGCTGAAACACCTGAGTTGTTGCTACAGCTTATTGGCTGCAATGTTCCCTCTTTTCTACTCCGCTCAAGTCTCCCAGCATTTTACACACAACACAAGAGGTGTGAGAACTAGACATGAGAATGGAAAGCTCAAATACGATGTTAATTATACTAACATCCACGAAGGTGGCTTAAATGGCCGAGTAATGTGCTTTCGACGAGCTCTCAGCGAGTCACAAGAAATGTGACACCAGCGTTTTTCCTGACTGTCAAATGAAGCCAGAATACTCGTCCACAATACTACAAAAGGTGAAAAATAATTCGTATTGATCACTAGCTACTTCCAATAGTAAGAAAATAAACGTTATAAACAAGAAAATTTAAACTTTTTCTTGATAACATTAACGTCTAAGTGAGGGTAAAGTGCGTTCTGGCTTACGTGGTCTAGTTCGCTCCAGCCAATCAGATCGCACCTTCTACCAATACTGTGCTATAAAATTGCTGAGAAAACTTGAAATTTAAAAGAATATATGGTTACTTCATCAAGGAACATGATAATCGAATGCTAACGATTGTAGTTAACTCGCTGTTCGAGTTTTTGATATATGTAGTAAAGCTTTTTGCCGTAGTGAATATTGCAACAGAGATAAAATATTGTTACCTTCTCTGGTGGCATTTTGTAATATGCTTGAATAGGTACGACTATTCTAATGGTACCTTCATATAAAGTGTTAAGTAACAGTTGTATATCGAAGTTAACACAATCTTTCAAAACAAAAATGTAGAGTAATCGTTTTTCTGTAATAAATCAGGTGACCACATGAAGTTTCATTGCATTTTTTTTCGTTTCGCTGATCAGCCCTATCAGACACAATCAAGCATTGTTTGGTGACCAAAAATTTTCCCGTTTTGACACTTTGTTTGATGAGTCTTATCGTCTTTGACCGAGTTTGACAATTTGAATAACTACAAACATATGATCAAACATTTTCTTCGTTCGAACATGTCTGAAACCGTTTGGCCACTCAATTCAACATCAAACTGTTTTTCACCAAGAAATGTTCGATCATGTTAGATCGCTCGCCAAACAATTCCCGTTTGGACAGGGCTTTAACAGAAAACACCATAGAGCAATGACTTCAATTGGAAGTAAGAATGGATTACGTATTTTCTTATACATGTAATGCCAGGATTTATGCGCTATCTGTGATGAACCCCCTATAATTTCTCTCACAACAATGACTTTTTTGTAAGGGAGACGATATTATAAAGAATTGAGAGTAGACTAGTAAATGACATTGCTCCTTTGAGAAAGAAAAATATAAGACTCTTCTATTTGATTGAAAAACGTCACATTATAGATTATAGAATTTGGGAATCCACCAGTTAAAAGTTATGGTGGGTAAGTATACAATATTTAAAACGCACGATGAATTCTTTTTATATTTTGCAAAACGATCTTTTCGAAATAGATACGTTTTGTTAAAATAATGTCTTTCACTTGCACATCTCTGCCAATCAACATTGATAGACACAAACTGAAGGGCCATTCAGTTCTCGAGTCCGAAGATGGATTTTAAAAATACAAGAAGTACTCACTGTTCTTTCATCTTGAGCTTACCGCTCCAACAATTTTATTCATTTTCAGCAACGTTCTGTACATAATGTACGCGAATTATATTAAATTTAAGACTTTTCAATAAATTAAAACTCTTTTTTCAATTCAAACAAATATCGTTTTGTTTCAGTCTATGAATAAATTAGTTTGGCTGTAAAAACAGATCCTGATTAAGCAAGTTTTGTCGTCTTGCGCGTTCAATGGCGGACATCAACATGCTCTGACACCTGACTTGAGAAAAGTCCATCTGATCATATGGCTGAAAAAAAAGGAAAACAGAAGATCGTTTAGAATAACATTTCAGTTACGTTGGCTTGCGTGACATCGCGACCTTCTAAGTTTACGTTTTGACAGAGTAAAAGAACCCAACTTTTAATTCTTTTGTGAAATGTTCCAGATTGTTTTCTTTTTCTTTTTCTAAATACTGTTTGCTTAAGTCGTTAATCATCAGATGTAACGTTAATAAATAAACAGAATCAACGAGCGAGTACTGCATATTCCCAATAGCAAAGTTTTGAGAGAGGAAAAAAAGCCCAACTTTTAACTCTGTTGTGAAATGTCCCATAATGTTTGTTTTTTTTTTCCGGCTGAATATTTTTTGCTTAATTTGTTAACCACCATATGCGACGTTTGAACAACGAAAACATTAATAAATGTCAAATATCCTAGATGAACGAGCGAGTGCTATATATTCCTAGTTCAATAAGCGTTGTTAAATTGACCTTTTCATAATCTTTGGTTACTTGATGATATGATACCCTCTGAGACATGGACTGCTACCTCGCAACTTTTGTAGAAGATTTGTTTGCAGTAAAAGCAGTTGAGTAGAATTTGAATGACTGGGTCAGCTGACCTACCGTTAGAACCATGTGCAGCTTGTGAAGAGACAGCAGCAACATGGCCACACCAAAGAAATGCAGATCACCTAACCCGGAACCTGGAAATGGGAAAAAATTATTAGTGCTTTGCAAAAATTCTGATGAGAATTCGCATTCAGTACATCGTGATCTGCCCTTCCTCGTCATTACGGAAGTCTGGGTGAGGAAGCATTGTATACATTATATACATACCAATCAAATGCCTCCAACAGGCAAATAACTGAGAGGTGAGTGACATGCGCAATGATGACCATGTACAGTTAAGCAGCTGACTTGTCCAGTGTGACAGAATGGACAGAGCTGTGGACACTGAAAAAAAAGTAGCTATTACAATGGGAGGTAGGAAAAGGCAGCCTGAGGCGATAGCATTACATTGTTTGCTCAAGGTGGTCTTTACAACAAGAACTTTCTAATGTTTTTAATAGCCTCTTCGTTTGACAGAACTTCATCAACGCCTCTCCATAAGAATACTAACGTTTTTGTGCACAGAGTAGGGGCGTGGCTCGTATGATATATCTTATTCCCCACTGTACGTTCAACAGAAACTTCCGCAATGGGGTGGGTTCATTTTCCTCTATGAGCTCTGCCATAACACCAGCCAACCTGAGGAGAGGTAAAAAGGTTATCAGTTTTGAAACAGGTTTGTTTTAAAGGAGTGTCTCTATGGAGCTTGGCCTGTTTGGCATCAGCACAAATGTGACAGGGTAACTGATACAATACCTATCACACGCGAACAACACAAAAGACTTAACGACATTCACAAAGGAAGCTTCCTATTTCATGTCAAGGGCGGGTTAACCAGCATGATAATCATACGATGAAATGCTTAACAGAATTTCACAGTTATGGAGAACAATGTTTGGGCAATATTTAACAATTAGACCCGCAGCCCGCAAGGGCTACGGGTCAATAGCCCATGAGGCGTAGCCGAATGGGCTACTGTGCCGTGGCCCTTGAGGGCAAGGGTCTAATTGTTTTAGTATCACCCAACTTGTTGGACAGAAAAAGCAGTAATAAAGTTAGCAAATGCAAGTTGAAGAAAGATTTATTTGAGAATAAAACGAAAGGATTTCGCTACTCGATGACTATTGCTAATAGTCCTCTAATAGCGTAGCCAATCAAAATGCAGGATTTGCATTAGTCCACTAGTTGGGTGATACCAAAAAAAACACTAGTCTGTTAAACAACGGTCAAATTTTGTTAGAGCCCACTGTTATCAACTATTATCGACTGTTACAGGCATTCCTGACGATCTGTTCAGTGGTATATTTGTCCTAATTGCTGTCTTTATTTCAGATGTTGTTATTGATGTTGTTGTTGTTGTTGGGGTTTTTCTTGAATAATTTCAACTCCCTTATGAAAGTTAACAGAGATGGAAATTATTGTAAAAAGTATCGCTTTTCCTTACCTTCCTGCAAATTCCACTCCTAGTCTGGGGTCTTTGCTGTTGTTAAACCCCTGCACGAGCAGACGAGCGAACACACGACCTTGCCTATAAATCAGAGGTAAAGAGCGAAAAAAAGTCAACGAAGTATGGCTAAACGTTAGAGTTTTAGGACACTGGCTTCTAAACGAGTTGTGATTCATTGGGAGACATGTCGATTTACACCAGCTGTCTTTTCGAGCGTTGGCTCTTTTCCAAAGGAGGAACTCCGTCTGAATAACTACATCTAACACGATGTCTCGTAAGCTCGGCACACACGTGGGGACAAGTCCCATTGTGTAGACTAGCCATTTTTGCCAATCTAGTCGCGGGGACAAGTATTTAGTCCCTTCGACTAGTCCCATGAATTCAAACTGGTTTGAATTTTTGGGACAAGTCCCTGCGACTTGCTTCTCAAAACGCTTCGTGTGAACTGTTCGTGGGACAAGTCCCTGCAACCAGTCCCTTTGTGTAAACTCTTGAGGGAGCTAATTACAGGGAATAGTCGCACGGACTAGTGCCCCTCTTGTGTACCGACCTTTAACCTCTAAGTTGATGGCAAAATAAGCACAACGAGGAAATGGTCATACTGATTGAATTTTCTTTTAATCGAATCAAACATTGATAACAGGTCACGTGACCCAAGTTATTGACAAGTAAGTACGTTGTCCTAAGACCGTTTTCAGATTTTATGCAAACTAGGCTGTCAAGCATGCCTATCAAATGTTTGAGAAATGTTTACCTAACTAGTGAAACAATTTGCACTAGACAGTGTCTAGGATGAACGAACAAGAGGAAACAAGACATCTTGAGCTCATTTTGAGAGGAATATAATCTACTACTTTAGAAAGTGTTTCACGGGCTTAAGTCATCAATTAACGCTTTTCTTGACTACTTGCGTTGCTATAGCTTCAAGCTCAATTTGTCGTTATCAACACTTATTTTCTTCAGTTAGTATTGAAGGCAATCTCACCCAGTCACAAACTGCCAAAATCATTCTCTCAACGTCTTAGGAGACCTGAGAACTAGGAATATACACCTTGTCCAAACGGGTACGTTACACAGAACACTGGCCACTGTTAAAACGTTACAACGTACATACTCTCCGTATTAAATTTCATAAATAAAGCAAAATATTTTGCAAGAATCTTATCGAAAAATTAGGCAAGTACTACCATACTGCGCCGGCTCACTCCTTATCTTGCGGATTGGCCTTTTCGTAGTAAACGAGGCAGATTTGTGCGTAAACGGAAAAAAAAATTATGTTTCTTTAAGAAGAGACTGCTAGCAAAAAATAAATTCTCCTGTTAAAAACTGGATTATTGAATAATCCAATTCTACGATTTCATTCTGGGAAACATTAATTTTAAGGAAAAACGTTGTTTCATTTCTGTGTTTTCATTTTTTATTAATTTCAAGAGGTTTGTTTGGTAATAGTCAAAGATTGTCAGACAACTGTGGAAGATTGACGTCTTGCAGGCATATTGCGGAACTGCAGCTATTTAGCAAAATATCAGAGGAACTGTTTTATTAATATTTGATCTCGAAGCAACAGGCGTGAAACGAAACAACCAAATCATAATTTAATACCTTGAAAAAGGAGGGCCGCAAAAGTACGATGTGAAAACGCCCATATGAGTAGTTTTACAGCGCAATATAGGTTAAAGGTTGATATCCCTGTCAACCCAACCAGGTTATTTCAAAGAAACACGAGTCTTCAAAAAACGAATCTAAAGAAGAGACTTATAATTCATAAGACTTCGACACTAACCATGTTTTAAGGACAGAATTCGGTAAATCCAAGTCGTCAATTGGTGCCTCTTTCCACTTAAAATTTTACTTTGTTAATACAAAACATGTAAGAAAGAACTTTTCCCGAACCGTAGGATTATCGACAGGGTAGCTTGACAGTTCAAACTAAGTAAGAAAAGTGTAAAAGGTAACTTTCGTAAATTTCGCGCCACTGGTAAAGCTGTTCAGGTGGAACTAAATAAATTTGATGTATGCTAATTCAGAAGGAGACAACCACCACGTAAAGTAAATATCGTCTGCTGAAAAGCCATTTTAAAGATTTCCATAAATGTCACTTCAATTCCTTCAGGTAATTTATTGACTGTCAGATCTTGTCGAGCAACATATATGTTGATGTCAGGGAAGCAAATAGAAAATTTCACCTGTCAACTGAAATCTTAGTATAGACGTTTGTATCTTAAAAATTTATGCCACTTCGTTTTCCTTTTTTTCCTTTCTTATGTCATGTTTGCTTTCTTATACATTTGCCAATAGTCGTATGTTTAACGGGCTTTGCTGTTTGAGCATTATCAGATCAATAAGGTAACTGATATATTCTGGGCCATATTCTTCCTTAACCTGGAACTGTCTCGAAGTTTTTACAGGAAAAAAGCTTTTCAAAACTCTTTCTAGAGTCAAAACGACAGCATGAAGCCTGATTTGAATAAAGAGTTATATCTTTATCACTTTTAGAAGAGAAAAAAAGTACAATATCAGAAAATCTTGGGATGAGTAGTTTTATTGAACAGAAGGTAAACACAATTTCTCTCTTGAAATTTAACTGATGTGTTTTATTTTTGCTATCTTTGTTCCTTTACATCTTTTTATTGAGTTTTCATTTCACTTTTCCTTTTGAGAATTTTGTATAAACTGAGTCATACTGCATGACGTGGTCTTTCAACAGGAACTTTGTATTTGCTCCGGTTAGTACTGAAAGACTACCCTGTCATTGCCTCGTTAAGTTGTCATATCATATTTTCCGGTTTTCTTTTGTCGCCAAAATATCAAAACGACCAAATGCGCTTTTCGAGATCATCTCGCTGCATTTTTTAGCTCGAAAAGCACCTTTTAAGAACTTACATAGATATACAGAAAAGGGCAAAGGGCAAAACTCCCAACAAAGTCATCTATGTCAGTAATAACGTGATCTCAACAAGCATTCGGATGGAAACCCTACAGCTAGATGATTCATATGCTGAACACCTGCAAAGCTCTTAGAAAGGTTTTCTTATACCCGTACCTCTCCCCATCCAGAATATAAATATACGCTAGTAAAAACCTGTCAGAACTCCTGTGAATAATTGTCAGCATTACGCCTATAGTGGTGTAACAACTCCCCTTCTTTGCAATTAATTTGCAACTTACTCACATTCAGGTTCGCCGCTCTCTTCAGGATAACCATACATTTTGAGCCCTACATTCTTCATCGTTAGTTTTTCTTATAGCCCATGTAACCCTGATTAGACTTAACGCTATTAAACTTTTCAGAATTACAGTATTTGGCGTAGACTATGTTAAAATTTATCAAGGTGTGTATAGCCGATACCATTAAAAATATTAAAAGCCGACAGATTTTTAATTTAATTTTTCGTTCTATCCAACGGCGCTTGTTTGTTATTCAAAAGGGTCATTCATAGCGCAGATTAGAAGTTTGTTTCATTATAAATGAAAAATCAAGCGAGTTCTAACTACACATAACATAACACTTTCCCAGCTAACAGTTTGAAAAAGCATTTTCGCCTTTTACATTCAGTAAATCTAAAAGAAAAGAAGAACGTAAAAAATAATGTACAACTCTTAATCAAAGTTTTAGAAAATAAAACAGTCAACAGTCCATCAGTTCTGGGAGCTCAAAATTAATTCAAACGAAACATATTAAAAACCGAATGCTACAATTATTTCGGTATAGAAGTAAACTATTTGAAATGAATATCGCTAAACCGGATATTGGACTAGGCTTTGAGTTTGAAACGATTTTACGCCGGCCATGGTACGCCTTTATCTGCATTTCGCGTTCTTGATTTCTTGCAAACATTTCAGCTATTCGTTTTTTTTTCTTTTAACAGCAGAAGAACTTGGCGTTGAACACACTCTGTCTTGATACGTTACTTTGCACAACGCATAACGAGCTTGGACGTTTTTCAATAGGAAATCTTAGCCAAAAACAGCATGTTCTATTTTGTTGTTGTTTTCTTTTTTTATTCTTTGTTATTCGTACAATTTCTACAAGTAAAGACTACTTTGAAATTGCTCCGGGCGTACAAAACCCGACAGATTTAAAAAAATGTACTTTTTATTGCCGTCAGCTAAGCTAAGCGACTGCAATTGACACTTAAACCCAGCTAAAAGTCTAGGTCATTGAATTCAATTTTTTAAACTTGACCAGTTCAAAATGGATATCGTTGTTGCCTTATTCGCTGAGATATTACAAAACATTATAGTGCCTGAGGATTATGATAATTTCCCTGGTGTTAAACATGATAATTCCTACGAGACCTTTTCAACTCCTAAGTACATATCATACCTGAAAATGTAGATAATATGCCGGGAGGTGGAAGTAGCTCTGTGAATCCACGGATTTGGCCCTGAAGAAGTCGAAGATATTTCTGCCGGGAAGGGTATAAGTGGATCCCAGCGGAAAGCGCGAAATTCATTGCCCGCCTTAGGAGAGTTGTCAGTCTCTTCGTTATAAAAACTCGTTGGTAACGGATCTTTTAGTTTTTCATGCCAATATTCGGTGAAATACTTGCTGGCGTGTGATTCTCTCTCGAAGAGTTTGTAATGAGTGACAATTTTTTTCACGTAGCGATCTTTTTCTTCTTCGTTCGCCGTGCTTTGCCAGAATGCATGCCCACACTGTAAGCCGTCAAAACGCCTGAAATTTTCGTCCCTTGTCTTGAAAAAGTGTAAACACTCGGTCTTGTTGTTTGACCAGCGCCGAGCTTTCAGCTGTAGTCCTTGACCAAGCGGAAAATACATCGTGGAGAGAAAAATATCGGCTAGCGAAGGCGCGCGAACATCCACGAATATTATCATTGCCGACATGGTGAGAGTGACCGCCAGCGAAACACAGACTATAACTAGCCGCAAGCTTGGCATAGGCCATGAAGAAGTCGCAGACGGCTTCGGCTTGGGAGCAGATGATGCGGTGCTGTTTTTCTTGGCTATCATCGTGTTTGCCTCTTCGGTGCTAAGTTCATTACAGGCCGGCTTCGCTTGTCCTCAAAAAAATAGGTCTGGTCTCTTTGAAATAAGCTGGTACAGACTTCGAACGAACAAATATAGATTATCAGTCTCTCGCGGACGGCTAAACTCTTACAGGTATGTAAGGCAGGTCAAAACAAGCGCTATTTTGCGTAAATTTTTTTTCCCGTTTTTGCCGTAAAATATTATTTTTAAACCAGATCGGATGAAGGCGACCGGAATCCACTACGGCACCGATCGATGACTGGTTTTCTCATCGATTTCAGTCCGCTTTCTTTCTTACTTTTGTCCGATATTTTTATTAACATGCATAAATTACTCTCGCATCAAAGCTGCATATTATTGTGTGGAGAGCAGAGCGCTTGTGATTGGTGGGAAGGTGCTAATAATTAGAAAATAAACAACACCCGTTGAATGAATGGATCTCAAACCGACAGCACAATAAAACTAATTTATGAAGCTCCAAACAGCTGTTTCGCAGGTAAATAATTTAAAAACACAGACTTCGAAAGAAAATGATCGTGGCTTATTCAAGATGACTACGACCATTTTGATTGATAATTTTCATTCACATTTAATAAATTCGTAATGAGTATTGCCTTGTTGTCTACACTTTAAACAAAAATTCCATACCAGATTTTTAAAAACGCTTTAGAAATGAATTGCGCTCGTAAATATACAGACACACTCGCATTTTATTAAGATGAATTTATACCTTAGTTGAGAATATTCCCAGAAATGTCGGGAGATTGAAATTTGAAATACTTAATTTACAAGAAGACAAATAACAGGAACTTACGAAAACAACAGTATATTTCAACAGAGTAGAAAAAGATTTCAATTTTGTCAAAGAAAAAGTTCCGTTATTTCACTTTAATTCTCTTGATTTTGGTCAAGACAAAGTTGTTTTAAAGAGCGTTTAGAGCCAGGAAAGAATAGAAAAAATGCAAAATTATGTTAATTGTTGTCAAACCTATATACATTCATATCATCCAGACGTTAATCTCCGCTTTTGCCTTCTTTTAGCCAAGTTAGTAGGTTGAGGCAGGTTTCTGATATTAACTTAGGTCTGACTATATAGCAGTGCATCATCAGAAAAACTAAAGGAGGAAATTACAAAACACCTCGGCAAGAAATTGCACCTGTGATTTTACTGAAAAAGCTCTCACAGAAATTCAGTGGAAACTCAAAAGTATCTCGCAGCTGGTGTGCACGGAAAATTTTAATCCTCTTTTGTTCCTTACACACATCACTAATGAAAACGATTTGACAGTGACACAACGGAAGAAAGCTAGATAAGACGTGACCTACATAAAATTTTTGACTGCGCTTTTCTCATGTTTAAAGTGCAATATTTTGTAGAAAATAGTTGAAAAGTTAGCGTGTTTTTTTTACAACTCTATAATATAAAAGCTGGTAACTTTTACGCCGAGATGAGAAATCACCTCTAGAAATGAGTAATTTATTGCCATATTGTCCACAATAGCCCATCAGAAAATAGAGCAAATAGCATTTAAAATGCTTGGAAACGTTTGTACCTACACCAAAACCCCGGCAGAGACCTGTCAGAACACTTAACCTTATATAAACGAAAGCAACTATTATATTTGTTAAGCAACGTGATTCAGCCAAAAACTGGTGACAGTCTACATAATTATCTGTGGAAACTTAGTTTCTAACTGGAAGTGTTGTTAGAAAGAATCGTTTGACGTCCCTGACCAGTTGATGATTTGATCTCCATTTATGATAAGTGTTTGTTGGGGAAATATGTTCAATTAACTTTTGCTATTTTTCGGCGCAATTAATGATTTGACTTCATGTGACAAAGTAATAGTAAAGATAAATGCACTGATAGGTAGTTCGTTAGCAATATTTTAGTGTTGAAAATTGTCGAAAGGTGGAATCTGTGACACGATATATGCATCATTTTTATCATTATCTGAGCACTTTGATTTTACTGTAATAACCATAGCGAAATTTGTTTTGTCGTACAGTTCTCGCTCTTTAGGAAAGGTAAGAATCTGCTTATCTAGCAGGGAAAACTAATCAAACTTCACGCAGAGAGAAGTAATTTAATATAAAAAATATTGTGTTGGAGTTCTTTCGATCTCCATTGTGCGGCTAAGGACACGCACTATCGCGTTATTTACTAAGAAAAATTAAAAATCTCAGACAAAGCAAAAGAAAGACTGTCACGATTACTTGAGACGATTAAACCAAAATAACCATTCAAAAATAGACATGTTGAACAGCTTACAATAGGAGTGAACAAAATAAATTGATCATGTATAATTAAGAATCATTTCACGTGTGCACGTTAGATACCAGATTGTAGATAGCCAACGAGGCGCGCAACGCCAATTTGGCTAAAACCATTTCATATCAAAGGTGCGCTCCGGGAATAATTGTATTTTTTAAAACGTCTCCAAACTATAGAAAACAAAAATCGACAAAAATAAAAACGACCCAAAAAAATTACGCGTTTGCTTTTGGTATAACAGATCATAAACCATGAAGTCTAAGCCAATGAAAACTCTGAAACTGCATTATCCGATGATCCAGTACTTAATAAAGTAGATTATTATCCAACTACACTTCGTAGAGTACAAATAACGCCCAAAACGAGCACAAATATCACGCGATATTTGTACTCCAGAGGACCGGTTAGATAGGTTTTGTCGCAACGCGCAAGCGACGGATTGGATAGAAGTTACGAAAAGAAACAATTTGGCGTGTTGGACAATAAATCTCCTATAAGACGTTTTGTTTTGTAGTATCGCTGAGAATTTTTACTCGTTGTTTGTATTAAATACGACACAACTCGTAAAAATACTCAGCGATACTACACAACAAAACGTCTAATAAGATATATTTACTATATACACTAATACATTAGGTTAAAAAGAGTCCTCACAACAACGGCCCTCTTGTCGACTCAGTGTATTGGGATTTTCTTTTAACATTAAGGATTGCGTTTAGCATTTTGTTTGTCCAAATACGGAGTGAGTCATAAGAACGGGCTTGTATGGACAGTTTATCCCAAGCTTCGAGACCCAGGGAGCAGACCTTCTTCCCTGAAAAAAATTACATCCTGATGTCCGAACACGTGAAATCGGGATAGGAACGTTATAATTCTAAAATAGTCATTTTGAAACCTCTGTGATCTCGATCGACAGCCTAGTTAAATCAGCAATTTATGAAAGGAAAGTTATTTCTTTAACGAAACTTCAAGAAAAACTTTATACGACCTTTAGAGCCACACAAAAACAAAATTTCTCGTTCGCTTTGATTCCTTTGTAGTTGTTTTGTTGATAGAGATTTCAACGATTCACATTTAATCTATATATGGTTTTTCCAAGACAGAAAACCTGGATCCATCAAATTATTTGATTTTAAGCCCATTTTGACAAGGAAAGCGACAGAAAGAGTAGCTTACAAGTAAACGCTGATGTTTTCTCCTAAGTATTTTTTTCGAATCATGAGGGATTCCCTCTTTTATGCCCGGTTTACGGCTGGGATCATTTGCGCGCCTGTACGACCTGTACATCTCCAGGTCTTGACTCCCGCTTCACAGTGAAATCAGTACTGTTTCTTCCAGAGGAGTACTATGACAACTGATAATGTGAGTCGTAGAACAAAGATATCCTGTACTTGCAACATGCTATGGAAATGGTTTACACTTTAATACATTGTAAGACAACTCAAACATAAGTTATGTGTCTTTAATAATCACTAGCCGAGTTTTTGACATGATATCATTTGAAACAACAACTGGAAGGGTTGTTCACGCTTTAAGAGGTTTTTTATGACTGCAACAGATGTGCTTCCATGATGTGACGTTACGCCGTTCCACTGGTCTGTTTCACTACACCTGAACAGCAATATAATATAATATAATATAATATAATATAATATAATATAATATAATATAATATAATATAATACAATACAATACAATACAATACAATACAATACAATATAATATAATATAATATAATATAATATTATATTATATATTAGTATATACCACACAAGTGAATAGTGCTTTTCGCGCGTGCTGATTGGCTAGCTCGGAGGTGATTAGCCAAGTA
>OMLO01001853.1_pt1 | contig 16654 bp, 12 predicted proteins | sample 1674811 | NCBI WGS metagenome assembly OMLO01 (sample SAMN06265003, study PRJEB25207) | coral metagenome | isolation source: Coral host | place: Mexico:La Bocana,Puerto Morelos, Mexico | collected 2008-11-13 | reverse complement strand
TGTCTGCTCTTGTCCTACAGAGCGGATGTATACAGATGGTATAAGAAAGATGTTCTTTTTTGAATTAAAAAGTTTCTACTATCGTAAACCTCTTGCAGTGAAACAGAAAGTGAAAATGTAGCTGTTGCCCTTATGTTATACGAATATTAAACTATTTCAATTTGAGATGACGTAGTGTTTCTGATTTCGTATTGTTTGCTAGTTGACAATTTCAAATATTTTATAGGATTGAAATAACTTGAAATTGGCGGTGGTTGTTTTTCAACATGGTCCACAACTTCGAGTTTAAAGGACCCTAATCAGTCCTCGCGATTGCAAGTGGATGCTATCGAAATTATTGATGTTGCACGGTGAAACTAAATCTGATTGCTTTACTGTAAGTTATTTTGTTGAAAATATGTTTATCTTTAGTAGTTTCACAATAATTTCCTTCGTTTCGACATGTTCCGAATAAAATACAATAGGCAAACTCTCGCATCTAAACAAAAACAAAGGTGTGTCTCACTAGGGGCTTTTAAACGCGTCTTGCGTTGTTGTTGGGTCGGCATTTCTTTGGCCCAATCTTTTGAAAATTAAGTCGCTTGAACCAAGTCATCGTGCCATAAGGAAAAACGCTCGTTTCTCTATCAATCAGGGGCCAAACTAGAACAGATCACGACTTTTCCTACGTACCGATTAGTTTCCACACGGGCCTTATTCCAAATGTAATAGGCCATTTTCGAGTTTACCTTGTGCCTCCGTTTCAAAACGAGTCCTTGTACAAGCCTGTTCAAATTTTCATATGAATGGCTTCGCACAAAGACTTGATATTTCTGTCCCCCTCAAATTATTTTCAGACATGGTAGGTAGCAGTTCTTCCCTTGTCAATGTTACCACGCGCGGATGGGAAGGATGAAAAGTGTGCGCGTAAACCCCTTTGGGTTGTCCCCGCGAGAAAAATATGCGTCGCAGGACTTTCTTTTATTATTGTTTTTTATTGTTGTTTTATTACCTCTGCCCTATTCCCATTAAATTTCACCCACATGACCAATTGCTTGACATTCTCATGGACCGTATCACAGAAAAGAAGAATCTTCTTTTAAAACTGTTATAAAAAAAAAAACCATCAACAGCTACTCTCACAACGTTGTGACGAAATTCATGACCAATAACAGGACAGACGCAAAAAAAAATGACCTCAAAATTTATTTACCTTTTTTAAAACTCGCCTCAAATGAGAACCGCTGTAACGAGAGGAAAAACAAGTTCTGGTAAATAAAAATTCACTTAATATTCGAGCCCGGCACTAGTTAATTGCATTTTCCGCTTGTTCAAAGTTCGCTCTGACCTATTCATGCACAGCAGGTTACATTTTACGACAACTGGTGACCGTCAACAGATTTGTCCAATTCAAGTGTTTTAAGTCTCGTCTGAAGTGCCGTACAATCACAGTTGCTTACAGTATTCCTAGCGCGATGTCATTTCTATCGCGTTCTCTTCCAAATTGAACATCGTGGCGCCGCCGGCAAGAACAGAAATTCTCCATGAGACCGCTTCTAGTTCTTGGGGTTGTTTTGCTTTCTCTATGCGCGCCCGAAGGACTGGGAGCGAAGAAAGGTGACCTAATTTTACTGACAACAAATACTTAGAGTGAAATATGTTTACAGCTATTTATAGTTAACAGATAAAAGGCTGTTGTAGCGTTTACCGGTAATACAAAGGGGATAAAGTACAAAATCATCTGAGCCAAGACTTCTAAGCGCCTCTCTCGAGCGGCTTATTGTGGCCATTTTTTTTCGATCACATTTATTCTACACAACGTACGTGACCAGGTTCCCAGATTTGATTTTTAAGATTTATATTTTACTCCAACATAAGCAGAAATCGTGCTGGGTTTGCGGCTGGTTCTCGATTTGATTCGAGTTTTTTCCTTGGTTCTACGCTTTTCCTTCCCTTAGCTTACGAAAACCAACACTCCAAATTCCAATTCAAACTCATCGAACGAATACCTTTCAACGAGTTCATCAGAGTTCTTACGAGTCTCACGGGTAAATAACTACACTGATTTCCATTTTATTTCCATTTTGCTTATATGCATGGAGTCGATGTGAAACTTAACCTTTAACGAGAAGCGAAACTAAAGGATGTAAAATTAAGTCGTTATCTTCAGGAGTTCCGAGACTCGGAAAAACCAGAAACATTTCATGCTGACGCACAAAGTCAGACAGCCAGGAAATTTAAATACAGTGTATAATACAATGTACAATGCACAGTTCTTTTGAAAAGCCAGTTGACTGGACAGTGAAACGATTGTTTTGTGTAAAGTTATATATTTTGTAATATTAAGTAAATCGCTCTCGAAGTTTTCATGGTCGTTGAGGACCAGAGTTCACGCATGCATGTTGATTGTGGAAACCTCACACCTGATAACTCCTTAAGAGGCTCAAAATGCGGCTAAGTATCGAGCCAAGCCCTGAACCAATCATGATACAAAGCGGTGTTAATGTTCTTTTCTCAGGACACCATCATCTGAAGAAACTAGTGAGGCAGGGAAGTTTTAAGAAAATAACCAAGGAGAAATTACTCAACGAAGTAAAAGAACATTTAGCCAGGCATAGGCTTAGAGAAAAACTTTTCACCAACTGGCAGAATAGCAAGACGGACAAATTAAAAAAAAAGTTTAAAGAGCCAACTACAAAAGACGGCGTTACAAGGACAAAGTTGCTGGCCAAGGTCACGCTGCAGACCCCTACACAAAGTCCTTTAGTAACGCGACATTTCAGAATTCAACGTGTCCGACAGGCAACCTTGGTTGATCTTCCGATTGGAGAACCAGAAGATTCTGATGAAGTTGTTGACGATGAAGACGCAGTCACTAGAGATAAACTTAAAGATAAGATGTTATTAGAGAACATGACGACTGAACCTAACTCGGATTCGGACGAACCAATCACAGACGACTCTGATGAGAATGAAAACGAGGGTGACTCTGCCCCAGGTCATGTGCGCGAAGGAGGCGATCGTGTTTCAGATGACGAACAAGTGCACAAAGAAGAGCACGAGACACCAGTACCACCGGAAGATGACAGTGATAACGATGACGATGAGGGCAAAAATGCGGAAGAGGAAAATGGGAGAAAACCTAGTCATAGCAGTGAAGACGGAGAGCAACATCTAAGTTCCTCAAAGAAGCTCGCCGAAGGTACAAATCATAAGATTACACCTTACGAAATATCAGATGCAATGAGCCAAGAATTAATGCGGATGTATGGTGGAAACGAGGATCAAACTTCTGCCATAATCGATCGAGAACGACATCTTGAGGCACTGCATAGGTTAAGGGTGTTCTCGGCTCGATTAAGACAAAACATGCTTCAGCGTATGCGGCTGAGTTATCCAAATACCTCTGGTCGGAATGCCGCATTGCTCCCTCAGTTCTATATACCACAAATTTTGAGCATCCCTCGAATTCCAGTCAAGACCTCTTTGTTTTTAAGCCCCACAGCTTCAATCTACAGGCCTTCCTACATGGGCCCATCAAGGGGTACTAAATTGCTTTCACAGCCAAGAAATCAAGGGTATAGCATCAATGTAGACGGCTTACATGGAGTGTTTTCAAAGTCTCCGGGTTTTGTTGTGAGATTTCATTCACCCAACAGCGAAGTTACGGTTGTGAAAAAGGAGCGAGTGGTTAACCCGATGACAACTACTCATACATTACAGATAGACGCAAAATAACGAGGGCAGTACAAGAGATGGAGACGAAGAAGAAGGAAGGGGAAAATATCTAACTAAAATCTAACTTAAGAAAGGAGAATTTACCCTCTTAAATACATTTGTATTTCGGCAAGGAGGGAAATAAATGAAAAAATACGTATTTTTGAAAGAACAATGCGACGGCTGTCTTTGCAACGCCGAGATAAAAGAAACCATTTTTCCTGAATGGTATCTTGACAGTCGTGATCAAAAGCAAACTTAGGGGTGGAGGGAAAGTGCCTGATTATGTGGTTGAAGTGTGTTCATTTTAGTTACGGCTATAAGTTGCTAAGTTACGAGTTTTTTTTTATTTTAGTTCTTTTCAAAGTTTCCGAGTAGAAATAGGAACATGATTTCCGTCATTATGCCAATCAATGAAAAACACTGGTTTTCATTTGAAAGTATGAGCTTATGTACATCTGTCCGTTCTTCTCACGGCTCTGTCCAGAACAATTTATTAACTTAATGAAGAATTCACGGTCCAGGACGAAATCGCGGCCTAACTGAAAAAATCCGGCCACCATAGTCCTCTCCATTACATACGTAGATAAAATAAACCTACAGCTTAAAGTTTCTCCTGAAATGGGGACGTGAGTATTCTGAGCCACATAGTCACAGATTTTGATTACATGTTTTAATAAAGACTCTGCGCATGTCTCAAATCTGCATAACAAGAAAACACAGTGCGCCCTTAAACAATGAGGACTCTACTGAACTCAGAGCCCATCTTTTCAACTGAGGGGCGCGGTTCAAGCCACTTCCTTTATACCTGTTAAGATACAAAAACAAAACGGGTTCAGAGAACTAGCCTTTACAGATATAGTAGTTTAAAGCGGCAATGAAGCTTTGAACGAATCAAGACAACCCGTCTTCAAAGCCTATCAAAAAACCTGTCGATTAAACCATTCTGGCTACCATAGCTAGGCGAAATGTGAAAGAGAAAACAAAATGTTCTCGTTTCTACCAGTTTGAATCATACTTATTAATTTGTAGTTCGGTTGGACTCTCAAATCACACCAGTAAACAAAACAAAAACCAACAGATCTTCTGTAAATAATTTTAATAACGCGAATTCTTAACTCTTTGGACACTATTATGGAGAAAAAGAGCTCAAACTATTCGTGAAAGAAAAGTAGGCTAGATAGATGACGATTTTGAGTCAAGCGCGAGGAAAACGTAAGAACGGCTTATAGCTATCGCACTTTCAAAAAGAGTGCGTTTTAATCCGATGTACCTGCCTGATGCACACGGACCCTTCCCGTAAGCAGACAGATTCCGCAGTAGATTCGTTCCCTCCAGACATCAATGGATACTTCCTGTTTGGGTGGACAGGAGGCTCGCAGTATCGCATACGTTTAGTAAATGAAATCTTGATTATATATTACGATGAGATCCTTTCACGCCCTGTGGCATTTCAGATTGTACTGTACTCACGCGCTTGCGCACCACTCCTTGCTTTGTTTTCAGGGTAACAGGCTCGCCCCTTTTCAAAGCGTACACGTGTCTTCCTGTGACCACCTCCAGATCAGGTGATATGGGACCGTTAGACACCAACGTGCAGGTTACCCCCTTGACATGTACCTCAAACTTCAGCGAGCATCCCAGATAGTGTATGTTCAGTGCCAACTTCGTTACCCTGGAAGGAAGGGTAGACTTGAAGTGTAGGCCGTCATCTTTTAACCGGAAGCCGCCGTAGCCGTAGAGAACAGCTTGTACGAAGCCTCCAGCTCCAGTAATGAAATTCACTGCACCACGCCCATATCTCTCCTCGGACCATACCTGCAAAAAAGCCAAGTTTAAAAATTGAACATTTGAGAAACATTCTAACGTCCCCTAGAGACCATAATCGAGCAGAGCAGCGGAATACTTGCACTGAAAATGCTAAATCCTTCGTGAAATACCGTAAATTTCGGGTTAGAATCCTTGGGCTTGTATAGCCTGCAGTGCAGGCGTTATTTCGGAGCGAAATACGGAACGCTAGATAAATCGGTTCGATGCCACCATCTTGGAATGTAACTGGATGCTTGACCGATAGAGGGTTGGTGCAGAGGCGGGGTGCCAATTTTCTCCACTTAACCCCTACTCCCTCGGCAAATATCTACTCGCCCCAATCCTCCAGAGTTACTGAATCTAATACGAAAAATTTGCACTCGCGCGCCCAAAATACCTGCACTGCAGGCTAGGGCTTGTACAAACTCCTATGGAGGTTTGGGTGGGCTCATACACGGGTGGAGGGGGGAGGGAATCCAGCGGGGCCTTTCAACGGGGGGTATTACGTATCACAAATCTGCGATTTCCTACTAGCGTGCATCACATTAACTTCTTAGTTTGTTTGCAGGTTAACGACTGTTTTGTAGTTTTGTAAGTGAATACTATCAACCCTCACATCATGCTCCTTTGACAATGAATGCCTTGTTGAGGTGAATCAATGTACAGCAATAGATACTGTAACTTACTTTACAAACAGAAAAATATCGAAGATTGCTCGTTATTCGTCAGACAAAAGTTATGAATTTGATGAGTACGTGACGAACCCATGTCAGGGGATTGATACTGATATTGTAATTTTTAGCCCTTCACAAGGCAGCAGTATTTATCGATAGTCTCAGAACGGGCAGCGTTTAATTTCTATCAGTCACGCCCAAGTTTTAACCGGTCATACCGGGTTATGACCGGCGGCTTATAAAAAAATCGAGCGGTTTTGAGCAGAAGTTTTCTCTCGTCACTCATCAGGCAGGATAAGGGAATCTCTGTGTCGCAGGGGACTCGGTTCTAGTACTAAGTCTCTTCTCTTCTAAAACTCCAAATTAGGATTTGCTAAAGAGCCAAAAGTAATGGCATACCTTAAAAGGACCTTGGATGTTAGCATAGTTCTTCAAGAATGACTTTTCTGCTTTCTGTTTTTTACCAGCTTCCAGCCAGCCGATAGCAAACATAGCATTCGCCATAGCTGGGCCGTTAGGATTTGTGCGATTCTCGTAAAATACTAAGTCGTTCAAGCGGACCTGAAGGAAAAAAAAACTGAATGTAACACAAAATAAAAAATCAGTATTCTGTCGGGACATTTGTCACCTTAGCACAGACAAAGTACATCAGTACATAAAAGAAACACTGTGTTTTAAATATTTTATGATCAAACAAAAAAATGCCGTAACCAGGTCCATGTTACGTAATATGGTGAGTTATTCTCGCACTTTGATTGGTTTTTGCTTGTGATTAATATAATCGGAAGGCAGACGCATAGATGATGCCACTGACATTGATTACAAGATTTTCACATCATCAGAAATCAATTTCTAAACAGACGCACGGAATCATGGAATCTACTTGTCAATCAGAGAAAACATCTTGAATACCAGCAGCAGAACAGGAAGATTTTGTTCACGAGTGGGAATCCTGTGATGTTTCAAGCCATAACCTGTTGTCGCATTCTGGGGCAATTGAACAACTGAGCCTCCCTCTTGAGGTACATTTAGTTTTAACATTTAGTTTTAACCCGACCACAGGGGGCAACCAAACACTCTATCAGCAGTAGAAAAGAATGTACTGTTATTTGCCCGTGTTCCTGTGTATTTCTGAAGGGGTTTTGAAGGATTTGAATAAAGCGAACGGGATTGACATTTCCGATTGCGTCTCAGGTTTCTTCTAACTTCGCGGTGTTAGTATATATTATTACGATGATAAGTCTTATTTTTACTGTTGATAGATTGTTCGGGTTCCCTGTGACTCGACAGATGGTGTAGCTCTACAAAGATCCGTGGCGATCCTCTCGTTTGAGTTTCACACTGAGGTCTCGCGCGAGAGAAGATATGATCTTACTAGGTCAGACAAACATGTATCCAGAATGGTTACCTGCTTGTCCATGTCATACATCAACGGGAAGCCTGTCAGTATCACATCTGCTTGTTTGACATTCATTGTTGGACTGTAGCCGTCGAACTCCGGATGGTATCTATAGTGGCTGTCGAAAGGGATAAACATTTTTTCCGCAATCGTCAACCACAATTCTGGGACCTCTTTGCCCAAGATATCAGCAGCTTCTTTGGCAAAGAGAAGATTGATTTTCGCTACAACGTTAGTAAAAAATGAATTGTTGACCGGATAGTGATACTCATCTGGCGGCATGACGTCATTGATGACGTATCTGTCCCTCTCAGCATCATATTCTACACGGCTTGCCCAGTACTCCGCGGTCTGGTACGCAAGAGGGAAGCCAACTTCCCGTAGCCAGTACAAATCCTTGGTAGCTTCCCACAGCATCTTGGCTGCAAATGCGATGTCGCCGGTGATGTGATTCTGATGTTTACCGTACTTTTCACCAGGGGAAGTCTCCAGGCCTGTATAGGAACTCTCCCAAGGAAACATAGCACCTGATTGAAGAAAAAAAAGACCATGTATGACATTTTGTTGACAGAATAATCCTTAGATTGCAAGATCAAGCCATTTGTCCGTGCTATCTAGCCCTCTAGTTAGAACCTAGACAAATACAAAGACAAAAAGTGATAAAAGAATTGAACAAAATTTCAATTTAACGTACATTACATCCATACAGAAAATACATCACGTAAGTCTAGCTCACCTAAAAACGTCCTTAAATCTGGTTGCCAAATCATAGACAGACAGAGAGATAGACTGATTGACTGACTGACTGATTGACTGATTGACTGACTGACTGATTGACTGATTGACTGACTGATTGACTGACTGACTGACTGACTGATTGACTGACTGATTGACTGATTGACTGACTGACTGACTGACTGACTGACTGACTGATTGACTGATTGACTGACTGACTGACTGACTGACTGACTGACTGACTGACTGATTGACTGATTGACTGACTGACTGACTGACTGATTGACTGACTGATTGACTGACTGATTGACTGATTGACTGACTGATTGACTGATTGACTGATTGACTGACTGATTGACTGATTGACTGATTGACTGACTGACTGACTGACTGATTGACTGACTGATTGACTGACTGACTGACTGACTAACTGACTGATGGATGGATAAATGGATCGATAGGAGGGTGGATGGATTAAAGACGGACAAACCTACAGACGAATGTATGAAAGGACCGATGTGTAAAAATGTTGCGGGGGTTCTTTTCTTACCTTTATATCCATACTCCTTAGCGATTCTGCGCGCAGCCGGTAGCCTGTTCTTACGATACCTCATAGAACTTCTGGCCAAGTCTGGAAAAAGTAGGACTAGAGGGGGGTACATCCAAATATCCTGATCCCAGAATGTATGCCCCATGTACTCCTCTCCACCCGGTAGACCCCCGGGGCTTAATCCGTACGGCCAATCATGTCGAGTGGAGCTTAGTATGTAGTACATACTTCCGTGCACCGCCTGTGCCATCTCTAGATCACCTTCGATGTCTATCCGACCAGTGTCCCATAATGCTTTCCAAGCCGCTTTGTGTTCTGCAAGCAACTTTTCTTTCACGCTAGGAAAATATAAAACATATGCATCAGACGAACGTTTCTAGCAGTCCTCTAAAACTAGGAAGGATGACCACAAAATTAACCGGCCGCCCGCCACTGATTTAAGGCGCTGGTGTTGTAAGGATTCAAGGCCTCCATCTGGCAACCGGCTTAATAGTAGTCCCGAGTTCTAATCCTCGGTCACGCTTTGCAAATAGCCAACTGGTCTGCCTCCTGCCAGTTGGGATTTTTACCTTTGTTTCAGTGGCATGCCTGTGAACTAGCTAGGCTTGGTGCTTGTATAGCTAAGTGCATGACCACTATAAAAAAGATTTACATTTTTAAAACATTTCGATTTTTTGAAAAAATTACATTTTTACTGCACGGTTAGTTCGTATTTTTGTACTTTTGTTGAGATTTTCACACCAAAATGGTCTTCTGATATTAAGATCTATTCACGAAAGCATAACATAGTGAACTTTCCTTCACATGATATAGTGCACCACCCGTGGAAGTTTTTGGTCTTTTTGGTCTATCATTTCATCTTGATGAAAGCTAACTTGGAAATGCAAAGACAAATTTAAGAGAGATATTTGCACGTATTTTGTGTTTAAATGATAAGTAGAAAATAGCTGTTAACCTCACAAAATTCAAACAACTAAACGAGTTTACCGGTCTACAAGAACTCACAGCATGGCGTCGTCCCATTGATACAGAGCTTCCCTGAGCGGGTTGAACTTCGTGTCCAGGTTTGTCGCTATTGAAGTGATGTAGTACCAGGTCTGTTCTTGCGAGCTAGCTGTGATTGTTATAGGATGATCGGGATCTGGGTACGTCCAAACAATGGCCACGTTTGGGCGCATACTTCCAGACTCTTCCGTCTGGTTCACCTGATCAAAGAGAAAGAAAGAAAAAGTTTGGTTTTCGTGCCAAAGCGTGTTGTTAGCTCGTCGCACAGCCACACGTTTTATAACTGAGTGTCACGCTGACATGTACGTAGCGTGACAGAAGTGGGACAAGCAGGGCAATCAAGTGCTACTAGATCGAATTGCAGAAGAATAGAAAGAGGCAAGACTTTATTCTCATGTATTGTGCCAATCAGTTACAAAAGGATAATTTTTAGATGAGACAAAGGGATGGAAAGCTCAAATGGCAGGAATCCAGCTTTGTATTTATCTCAGGAAATCTGAAAGATGATCTCGCATGCAATGCAATGAAACCAGAATTGATCAATAGAATCTTTTGTACATTGTGTTGCCTGATATTGCTCTGTCACGTCTACAGTCACAAGTCTTACAGTGCCAGAAATAGATCCACATTAAACAATAGTGAATGGATTTGTTTGTCCGCCGTGCTATGAACCGGCCATAATTTCGCTTTTTACCAATTTGAGGATTTTAATTTTTTGGTACATGAAAGAAGCTATTAGAGAAAAACATACCAAGCCAGTAGCGGCGAGTGCATCACCTCTGTAAGATTCTGTCATGAAGAAATTAATGTCCTTTGTTATGTATCCCAAGTTTGGAATAAGGCTCATCGAGAAATTCCTGTTCCCATCATTCTTCGCAGTGATTTCCACAACCAAGAGGTTCTTTCTGGTCCTATGCGCGTAGATCCTTTGTTCCACTGTTAAATTCTCTGCCCTGAACCATTTGTAGAACACTCCCTCGCTTACGTCCAGCGCGTACGAGGATTTTCCTTCAATGCCGTCGATTTTGAAATCCATGGAGGCCGTGGAAGGGATTCTCGCTCGATGAGCGTGCTGATACAAAAACACCGGGTAGACGGGGTATTTTTTGGGGTATGCCCTGCCACTAAAGACCCCAGACACGTGCACACTGTCGCTGTAGATCACTGTTCCGACGTAGCCATTCGCTACAGATGGCATGAAGTTACCATGCTTGCTAAAACGTATGGTTGTTCGGCTGTACTGATCAGGCAGTTCATCTGTGACGAAACGAGTCGGCGTGCCTTCTGCAGAAGAACAGACTACTGATATGGCGTTGACCAACACAAGACCAAGCAACACGCTACAATATAGGTTCATGACGAGAAGAAATGATCGGGCTGATGATCCGCTCTCAATGAAACTATCTTTGCAGCAGATGATCTGCGACTGCCTCCCTGTGAAACAAGAAAAGGCAGCGGTGAACTGTTCGAGAGAGATCTGGGTATAGCTCTCTGGGAAGTCTACTCTACTGCTACAGAACAGGCGGACAATAACGCAATGCACGAGTGCGCGCGCAAAACGCCTGGAGAGAAAAATCCCTTCTAGTATCGCGTTATCAATTTTTTGACTCGGCTTTTTATGTATTGCCCTAACCTGTGCATCCCAACCTCGTTCCTAGGGCTTTTCCCTTGAAGAGATTGCTGTGCATCTGAGGGTAGGAGGAACTGAGAGGGCGTCCGAGGGAGACATGGAGGTGAACTGTAGAAAGGAAGAGGCGGAAGATGGGTTTTGCAACTTGGAGTAAGGCTGTTGCCGCTGCAACAGAACTGTTTGGAGGAGACTAGTCAATATGGCCCTATTCTCCCAGAGGAGAATAATGATGTTCAAAGAAAGGAGACCATCACTTTCGGGCTCCTGTGAATAATGAATAAACCATTATTCGGCACAATATATTTGAACCTGGTAAGAGCGGACACCCTGTATTAAGCGGACACTAGTGAGTGTCCGAGAGGGTGTCCACTGAGGTTTCACTGTATACGGTAAGCAGTCACCCTTTTCGTCTGGCAGTGTGACTGATATGATAGTACCGTCAGACGATCATTTTCTGTGAATAGCATATAGCAGCTACAACGGTAGTGTAACATAAACAATTTCATTGCTTCAACACGACTATAATTGTGAGGTTTGCACGTCAGGCGGCCATCACTAGAAGCGCGGGCGACTACCCCATTTTTCTGCCTCGGTGTTTTCACTAACCGATCTATTTTTAGTTTGACTTTTTTGATAATCACCGCGAATTCAGACTCTCACAGGAAAGTTAATCTCAGTGATCAATCCTGACAAAAGGAAAATAGATAAGGAATTAGCGTGTTTTATTATGTCATGTCCACGTGAGGCCGCCATTTTCTTCCTTGCCGATCCGCGTTTATGTAGACCAGAGGTCCGGAACTTCAGTATATTTAGCGGAAAACGAAGCCTAAAAACACTAGTCTGTAAAAATGCCGTGACATAGGCTCAGTATAGGAGTTGCGCGCTCCTAGTGATAGAATGAATAAGTTCGCCAGTGAAGTAAATTTCCTCAGAGAAAACATTGCAAGGACTTTCTTTTTTGCGGGTCGTGGAAAAACCGCAAAAACTATAGAACCCGTAAAAAATATTGTACCGCATGGTATGAGGCACATGTACTTCTTTTATCAGGAGTCAATGATCATTGTATGTTCAGCGTCAAGAAGCAATGAATTAGTGCTTAAGGCGGGGTTACACCTGAAGGCCGTTTTTGGCTGGGTATAGGTTTTAACGCAAATATCTCGTTCACGTTTCAAGCAATCAAAAATCTCTCCGCTCATCCCAAAATCTACGTTTCGGGCTTTTTTTGTAATATTTTTGGTGATTTTTGGTTACTGATTTGGGAATAAATAGTTTTTCTCAAAGGATAAGTCAAATTTATGGAAAAAGGTAATTTTAATTAGAATTTTAAGTTCAAAATTGGTAGATGTACACCAAGCAGTTGCACACCAACTTGATGTGCCCTTTCGGGGTCGTTCAACTGTCTGTTGGTGTTCCAAAACATTTTCTCCTTAGTCCCACTTTAAACTTCCTAAAATTTCACTTAAATTCTTGTGTACCCCCGCCTTAAGCCCGATCCTCCGACTCAAACGATCTCTTGGAGGACTGTGTGACGAGCCTAACGTGAGGTTGACAAGTTCACATACAGCACTATATTTTCTTGGGTTTATATTCTATCGTTAAACGCCCAGGAATCGCGAGAGAACTGGAAGCGCAACGGGAGACTTGACGGAGTGCTGCACGCTCGCCTCGCTCGCCTTTTCTCTCGCGTGCGTTGTAAAATAGAGAAGCTGTGAACAATCTAGCGGTGGGAGTGACGTGAAGGCTGGTCAGAAGACGCGTCTTTGGACATGCGAGACAGAAGTAGAAGTCTCCCGATCTCTAGGGTCCTCTAGCCTACGCCGGTGGATTTTGATGATTACACAACCTCTTTAGTTTGGTACGGCATTCAATTACATGATAGTTTAATCGGGCGAAAAACGATGTGTCTGCGCCACAAACGTTCTTGAGATCGAGTCAAGTCAACGGTGTCCAAATACCCCCTGAGGGACCCCTGGTGTGCGCGCGAGCCGTGATTGGTCATAGGAAGAACAACGAGGATTTTAGCCAATCGTGTACGATCATACGTAACAAAAATTAGTCACGTTTATATTACGGCAACGAGAGAAGATGAAGACGGAAATCAAATAAGAAATGAACTGCAAAATATATTTTCCCAGTTTGAATTTGATATATCATAATACGAAACAAAGAGAAAAAATAAAACAAAGGATAAAATTTAACCACAACAGATACACGTATCACCAAACTATATCCCCTTTCCTCTTAAATGCGTAGGAGTGTATTTTGGCCCTCAAGAGCAACGTAGCAGCCTATAGCGTACTGTTGTAACTGTAATTATTAGCTGTTTTAAAATTTCTAATTCTGAGGATCAGAAGATACTTTGTTCTTAAAACAGAATCTTCCATTTATTGCAATTGTTCAGTTTGTGGCAACTGGCTCATAATATAAACTAAATTATACCAGATTCAGATACCAGTAGTCTGGAGAAGAGAGGAAAGAGAGGGAAGCAGAGGGATTCCTGTGCAACCAGATTGGTATATCACATCCTTGTGATTTTGGCTTAAATTGTGACAATTTGGATTGGTTCCGGAGGCCATCAGCTTACTCATGTGACAGGGACACAGAATCAATTCACTGGTTCAACCTCTTGGCTTACAACAATCGTGTTATCAACGGGGGCGTAAGTGACAAAGACTCAATAAAAGACATCATAGATTTAGAGAACTCCACATTCATACCATCACCAGGGGAACATTCCCAACAGAAGGATGAGTTTTACGAATATTGAGTAAACAATGGAAATACATTCAGCAGTTTGCAAACATAGTTCCAGCTCATATCCCACACCAGTACAGAAGGGACATGAGTTATTAACCTCAAGTTGCAAGAGCATGAATCAAGCCTCTTGTGCATCTGTTGTGGTTTCAATAATTATTTATCTTTAAACACTCTGGTGTTTATACACATATTCTTAGCCTTATTTTGTTATAATTTGAAAAAAGGTGAAATAAAAATCAACTTTTTTAAAACAGATTTTGAGCCAAAAATGTACCCTCTATGCTATTAGTGAGTGCTCCCTTGTCCTTTCTACCAAATTTATCTTTTTTGGTCAAATCATTATTATGATTACACTTGAAACCAACCACAGTAATTAATTTAATATCATTATAAGCAGTAACCTTTCCTAGGAAACGTCTTCCAAGCAGCAACCTTTCCTAGGAAACGTCTTCCACAGGAAAAATTGAGTCACAGTTGTACACTATATCCCCTATAAGTTGGTTGGTAAAGCAAGCAACATTGTCAACATTGGAGTAAAACAATTTGGGGCTGGACTCAAGTAGCATGTCTCTCGTCATTTTTTGACATTCTATGGGACCTTTCAGTGGAAATCAGGCCTAAGTTTTTGACTTATTGTAGTGTCCGTACTCCTTGTTTTCAGCAAATTCATGCTGTCAGATATATCTGGACATTTATTGACCTCACATGTACACACAAGTTCACAGATATCACAGCATAGATGCTTTTCCCTTGGGAAACTGTGACTACTAACAGTACCTTAATCAAACAGTTCAAGATGCTCTCTTCTGCGACAGCCGCTTGATTTCAGGTATTCCCTCATCTCAAGTGTACAGTGATGAAGCTGCCTGCCATGAAACATAAGAAGAGCTTCTGACTGTTTGCCATCTCTTCCAGTACTTCCAAGTTCTTGTATGTACGATTCAATATCTCTGAGGGGCCATAGTTGATGATAAGGTGTAGCCCCTTCATATCTACCGGTACTCCCATTCCTAAGGCAGCTGTTGCAATTATGATTCTAACTTTACTATTAGGGTCGTTGAGAAAGGCTAGGAAAACTTCTTGAATACTTGCTAAAGTCCCACTGTGGTACATGGCAACCATTCTATTTTCTGATGTGTTGATTGTACAAGGTGGATATGCTTTGGCTCCTAAACTTTGCAGAAAAAGTGGTAAATCTCACTACACCATGGGTTATCGCTGACATAAATCAGTACTTTTGGACATTCAGCTTGTTTTTGTTCCAATTTATGAACCAGCCACATGAAATTATCTGAAATTTCATTCCTTATGTTTTGAAGATAAAGTTTTATGTTATCTCTGTTAGGACTGACAACAATCTGTACACTTTTGTGTAGGCTCAACATTTCAATAATCTTTTTCCGTGTGCCAGCTGATGCTGTTGCTGTGAGAGCCAGCATTGGAAGGCCTTGAAGAAGAAGAGATCTGATTTCGTCAACAGCACCACACCACTTCCTAAAGGAATTTTTCTTGCTGCAGTCTCTTTCACCTCTAAAAATTAATAGTAAAATAAAAAATCATTATTATAAAAAAAAATGTATTGTGCATTTTTGTTATGCTTAATGACATTCCATGCAAACATTTTAGGTTTAAACTACTACTGTCCCACTATTTTTCTAGGTAACCTAATTTATATACATGTATAACTTCAATGTGACTAAACCAATTTTATTTTGTCAGATACTGCCTCACATGCATAGTATAAATGGAATTGAAATGGTTGTTTAGGAGTAAACCAAACATCGAGAAGCCAACAGCTTCCCCTAAATATCAAATTCATTGTAGAAATACGCCGTCCCTGTTAATGCCCTATTACAATGGATTGGATCCTTTCATCAGCTAATTTTGATATCAAACAAACCACTATTTATTTAAATAGAATCAGCTAGGAGCAATAAAGTGAAAATCTCACCAGTTTACAACAGTGTGTATTTCATCACACACCACTGCAAATGCATCCTTTCTGAAGAAATCATTCGGGAACATTCCTCGGAACGTATCATCCGCAACAAAAGACTCGGGGCTTCCATAGAGTACAATTATATTTAGGTCAATCTCCGCGGATGCTTCGATTATTGACTTGTCCATTTCTTCACAGTCCCCAAATTATAAATGCAGCTTTCAAATCAGGTGACCTTAGATAGTTCACTTGGTATTTCATGATGTAATTTTAAGGTGAGATCAAACTTCTATCCAGACTTTTTCACAGAGGGCAAAATTTGAAAAGTTTCAATCATAGCAAGATATGTAGGGAAAAAAATTCCATTTCATCCAAGAAAGCGAAATTCCGAAAAATTTAACGACATCAGTGAGTATACAAAAACTCGCAATCTTTTAAATGCGCTAATGTTGCGACACCT
>OMLO01001850.1_pt1 | contig 16661 bp, 10 predicted proteins | sample 1674811 | NCBI WGS metagenome assembly OMLO01 (sample SAMN06265003, study PRJEB25207) | coral metagenome | isolation source: Coral host | place: Mexico:La Bocana,Puerto Morelos, Mexico | collected 2008-11-13 | reverse complement strand
GCTCACGCCAGCTACTCGCGCTCACGCAAGCATAATTACTTCGACAAGCGCTTGCAAAAAACAAGAAAGAAAACAAATCGTCAAACTAATTCTCTTAAAAACCTGAATTGGGTGATTTGAAATAATCAGCAATCGGGAAGGCTTTGGGCCTGATTACATGGTGAATTTCAGCCCGGCTAGGGGGGCCAACATTTTGTTGCGATTACATGACGAATTTCAGGCCGGGCTGAGATATTAGCCATCTTGTTTCCTAGCAAAAAAATCACTGGGCACGTCCAACCTCGCTTTTCAACACGGGCTGAAATTCCGTTTCGATTACAGGGGATTTTTCAGACTTTTCAGCCAGGTCTAAATTGCGGCCCGAGCTGAATCACTCTCTATGTAATTTGACGTAAAATTTTAGTCCAACCGGCTGCGATTTTAACGCCCGGGTTGAAATTTAGTGGCACAGGCCGGAAAGGATCGAAACACGGGAGATGTCTCGTCCCTTTGTAGCTTGGAAACCAGTTAGCGGCGTAAGGGATACACATAAGGCCTCGGCCAAAGTCAGGCGCTCGTCGGGTGCTCGTCGTTCCAGGCGACCACAAGGTCTAGCTGTTCTCCTTCATCTCTTTCTCCACTGTCCCTCCCCATGTTTATTTCGGTCTGCCTCTCTTTCTACGGCCATCAGGGGTCCACCTGCTGGCGCATGCGCAGCACAATACCAATCCATTTCCGTCTCTTTCGCCGGACTTGCTGTGTGATTGGTTATGTTTCTGTTCTTCTGCGCAACACATAGTTTGAGGTTGTCTGGGGCCAGTATATACGAACAAACCTGCGCAGGCACTTGTTCTGACTTCAAGCTTCTGGCTGATGGCGTTTTGGTCATCTTCCAGGATTCTGCGCCATACAGTAGAACGCTTAAGACATTGCTTTTGAAGAGTCCGATCTTTTCTTCTGGCTGATGTTCTTGGATCTCCAAGTGGCTTGCCTTTGAAATTCGAACAAGGATCTCTTCTTCTTTTCTGAAAACGATTTGAAATCTGGATATTTAAGACTGTGGTAACTTATGTGAATACAAAAGTAAACAAATGATACAAAATTGTACTGTGGTACAATATTGGTTTATTGCAAGAGATTTTGTTGAAATATTTTACGTATATGGAGAGATTGTTGCCTAGTTTTTTTCACTTAAGTGAAATTAAGTCGCCTGAAGTAGCCTTAAATCACATTAAGTTGTCGCCTAAAATTTTGCCTAGAGACGCGATGTGTTTTTTTTTGCTAATTTTGCTTAAGTCAACTAAAGCTATGGCGACTTAAGTCCTAGAGTAGGCCTAGGTCTCAACCATTTTCGTTTAAGCGTTTAAAATTCGGAGGTTGCTGGGTAATCCAATTCAGAAAAATACCAGTACTGTGTCGGGAAAATTCATTCTTTCCTCTGCCTCAAAGTCAGGACTATTTTGGAAAAGTGGATGGATGTTTTGTTGGCATTTGATAGGTTATTTGATTACTTGTTACATGTTGATCGTTCCCTCCCGTTCATTTCCGACGGGAACGGAACCCGATCTACACAGGAAAATAAATTGCTTTGTTCTCACGAAAATTATTTTCTTACTTCAAATGAATCGGTAAGCTTACAGCCTTTAGGTTTTGGTTAATTGTCTGTAATCAAATGCAGAATCAAGTGGATCACACCGTTAGTCTGATCACTAATCAGGAAGTAAATACGACATTTACATGTATTACGAAAATAAGATCAGCGTTTCCGCAATTAAACTTTCTGCTAAAACCTAAAGCTTAAATTTATTTTTTATTTCTTTTAATATATTTCAATACCGGAGACAGTGTTGATGAAACTTTAAATCGCATCGAAGCCACACCTACATTGTAAAATAACGTTATAGCTTCTGTTCATGCAATATTCTTGGCATTTTTCTGTCCATAAATGTTATGCCTGAGAAGATGAGCAAGGAATATGGAAAGCAAGAGATACTTAAAGGTATATTTGTACACATTGTAAAAATTATAAGGAGATCTACACGGAAGTCAAGGTAATTCGCTAGCGTTTTGTCCTTTTGATGAGCTTTAGAAAGCGATCGATTCGATAAAGAAATCGATAAAAAACGATAAAGAAATCGTGCCAATGGAACGTGGGAGATAAGCAAGGTTACCTATTTTTACATATAGAAGTTACGCGAGAAAGAAGTTTCATGAAATTCCCTGTGCCCTGGGGATGTTACAACTGACAGATGGCATATGCTGTTTGCTAATCTGGGTTTTTGCCTGATCGAAGTCAACTTAAAGAGTTTTAAAAAGATTTCTTTGTGAAATTCATCACTAGTTAAGAACTGCAATTGCAGTCACTGATCTGTGGGCAGACTCTTTTGCTTCTTAGCTTGAATGTAATGATTAAAACGACGGCGGTCGGAGAAATCGTGTGGAAATTCACGCGTCTCTCGCTTACTAAATAGAGCAAGTCTTTAAAACTATATGGAATGTTTTAAAAGTCATATATTCCGAAATATTGACCTTCCATACGCTGATCATACAATGCTGCGTTATTCTGGATAGCACATAGCAACTAATTCCACGAATATATCCTTTTTTTAAGCGCAAAACCACAAGGTAGAGCAATGTTTGATACGAATGTTTTTAAATGTGCTGTAAGTCGATATTCTTTATCTCGTTATCGGTGTTATTCGGTAGACGTCATCGTTCGTATTGTATGGTCGTAAGCTGGGTGAAGGCTGCTGACCTTTGAGTGACTTTTTGAGAGTAAGCGCATATTATCTTGGGTGCCAAGTGATTCAAAAGGTAGCTTCAAGGATCTTCAAGTTGCGAAAAGTCGTTCAGCACTGGTTTCCGGAGGAGTGATAGCATTCAAACTTTATTTTCAGTTATATCTATAATATGCAGTTTCTATTTTATTGAATGCAGTTTCTATTTCATCACACCCGCATCTTATATGGTGATTCCATTCATTTCGTCTTTGATCGTTGTTTATTGTTTTCGACTCAGCAATAGATTTTAATTTTATATAGTATTTAAGGGGTAGCTATTAACTTTGGAAAATATCCATCGTTCTGAGGTTGATAATGAAGTAAACACGTATTGCTTTGGGTGAACCTAATTCTGCATCCGAATTTTCAGTGTGGCTGGTCATATATTATCAACGGATGCCGCTATCTTAAATCGATAATCATGAGAATCAAACGCTTCGACCCTAAGGAAGTAGTTAAACATGCAAGCGAAGATCTAAATAATACAACTGATTTAGATCACTTTGACTCCGGCAAAGCGAAGCTGATGAATTTTTAATCGCGCATTATCGTTATGATTAGTTGCAGCTATCATTTTGTGAGATGTCAAAAGCAAATTCTTCAATAGCGGGTAATGTAAACGGGTTAACTTCTAATCAAGGATGCCAAGGCAAAGCATTCACTAATTGGAATTTGACTGAAAGTACGACGCTTTTACAATTTCGTTCCAACTTCTGCAGATTATGCTGCGTGGGTTTTTTTTTATTGCCCCTGACACTTCACAGATTGAATACAATTTATTGCAGTAAGAAGTTTCTCCAACCTCTTAATTCGATTCGTAATGGTTCCCCAGAAATGACGCTTCCGTTTATTTTATTGGTTTTCAATTTCTACTTAGATGTTTTTGTTTTATTCCAGGTAATTGAAATTGCAGACTGGGAAATCACATTCTCGAAAGAACCAAATTTTTTGCCACCTTTCAACGGCTTGTATCACTTTTGATTGGTCTTCCAAGATGTTTTCTACTTACGAAAGCCATAATTTTGAGATCGATGAAAAAAAAGGTGAAAAGATATCTTTTTAACAGCTCCTTAACAGAGTGCTTATCATGTGAAAGTTATGACCGGACAATGTCTGATAACACCACTTAAAAAGACTCACTAACAGATTTAGTACGTCATTATGCAGAAATACTGAAATTCGCGAATGCACTGGACAGTCCGGGACTTCCTGTTATTGAGTGATTCTAAAGCTTCCGGCTTTCTGATTTGTGTTCTCGTCAATACGCATTTAAATACGCTTGGCAGCGCTTTCATCAGTTCTTGTGCAAAGGTAATTGGTGGAAAGGTCCCATCCATAAGGTATGAGTTTTTTTATTTTTTTTTTTCCTTTTTCTTGGCTTTTGGTTTCTAAGCAAAATATCCTGCTTTCTCACTGTGCCAGGGTTTATGTTCTACTGGATGGGTTTTTAAATCCACGCTTTTGTTCGTAAAATATGTATCTGGGCCAAAAACGTAAAATCTAATCTAGTTACCTAATCTATTTCAATCTGGTTTTGTTTGTGAATGTCTCTGCCGCCCGAGAATATTCTTGTGAATGTTTGATAAAAGTATTTGACATTTCTATTTTCGGAATGTATTTGGTGTCTGGATGCCAGCATAATATAACGTACATAACTTCTTACAGAAATATTATTAGCATCGAACATACTGCAAGTGCTGCTTTTGGTGCTTTTTGGCTAGTTTTGCATTATAGAGAAAGGAAAACATATAATTGTATTGTATTTACAAATTTTCGAAACAAGAAACTTTATTGTTATTTAATTCTGAGCCTCGGGTTTATCTAAAAAGATTTTTAAAATTGTGCAATGATTTTATTCGTTCGCTTTCTCCTCTCCTGTCCATTTCTAAACACCACGAAGTTTGTCAGAAATACTCCGAGCAATACTTACTTACTTAGCAATACACGTATTTACAACTCCCTTCTCGGGGTCTGGAAATTTGGTTAAACACGGTTTTTCGTGTTTGAAATATTGCACAAAAGTAAAGGTTTCGCCTGACTAGAAGCCCTATTACCATCAGCTCCTGGCAATTTGTTGAGAAATTAAGTCTGGCTTTATACAGGTAGAAAAATTAAAAGATATGATATCGACGTGCTGCATCGCATGTATTCACTGATGATAACCGCAGTAATATTGAATTCATGTACAGCTCTCTCCATTCCTTCCTGCATTGGGAACTCTTTCTTTACAGCCTCTACGACTTTAAAATGGTAGGTAATTTTTGGATTACATTGGAAATGCAAAAATAACTTGGCACAAATCATTCTCAAATGTGGTAATAAATTACTTTTGATTTAAAAGAAGTAATGTTTTAAAACACTGTACTCAGTGTTTCATCCGTGGAAATAAAAAGGAGTAAAAACATTTTAGAATTTCTTCATGATCACTATTCGTAGTTATAACTGCAGCATAAAAACGATTCGGGGTCTGACAACAAATCTAAATCATCTGGACTGTCAGGTCAAAACAAAGGAAGTCAAAAAGCTATGACGCTGACCTGGATGTTATCTTAATTGGAAATTGTTTTTTGTTTTTTTGCAACATTTATTTTTGATTAAAAGATTAGATGTTTTAAAATACTGTATTCAGTGTTTCATCCATGGCATTTTAAAACCTTTTAGCCATTAAACTGTTGGAGAGGATGTTTTTTAAAATCCTTTTTGATCATTAAGAGGAAATGTAGAGGGGTAAAAATATTTTGAGTTTCACTTTTTTAGTTATAACTGCAGCATAAAACGATTTGGGGGGTGACAACAAATTCAAATTATCTGGACTGTATCCCTAGTACTTTCAAACACATTCACACTTCCCAGTTTCCAATAAAGTAGCAAACAAATTTAAATTACAAACATTTCCTTGTATCGATCAGTAGAGGCCCAATTCACCTTTTCGTCCACAGAAGCTTTACCTTTTTACTGCACTTTTCTAAATGGTTTTTCTCCAAAAATATTTATCGAGTGAAGCACTGCCGTTTCGACATCTTTTCATAAAAATTTCGAATTTCAGCTTAAACGTTTAAAAAAAATTACGAGGTACCTTGAGATCGCGTGCGTTTTTCTTAATTACGACAGGAAACGGTCACTTGCTACCTTGAAGTGGCAATTTATCTCGCGTACGCTTTGATTGGTTAAAAGAAGGAACATCGTCTTGAATTTTATAGAAGGAAATGTTATAAGGACGGCTTAAGGAAATCAATATTTTCATTTGCTCGTAAGATCGTGAAGCCAAGAACTACCACGAACGTACTGACGTAAAGGTGGGGCAATTCTATGTTTGGTCCTAGGTGGGTCCTTTCATTTCAGCTTTAAAACGCCATAGAAACACATACAGTTTCAAAACAATTTATTTTCTGAATATACGCTTGCATTATTTTTCTTGTTGCAGAACTGTAAAATTCAAAATATTGTCGGCGATCGCGATGTTTGCTTTTCAGTAAATAATTTCTCAGAACTTAGAAGTTCTCGAATTCTCCTCCTTTTTAATTCAGAAAATGACCCTGTTCTGTCCTCAACAAACGTAAGTTCATGAAATCAGACTTAGCACGCATGAACAAAGCTCTAAAACAATATACTTCAATTTAAACAAAACACCTGTTTACGTGGTACTTGCTACAGTCTGTCCTTTGCCTTAAAACTTTACAACTTACATTTTACATGCGACACACGTGGATGTGTTCTTTAGTATTTCGATTGTTGCTGCACGAAATTGCTAGAACGAAATTGATTAACAGCTTTTCAGTTCTCAAAAAGTACCGAGACAAATTTATGTGTTTTTTTGCGAAATTAAATTTTGTTAATCAAAGAGCACCAACTATCCTCCCTAAGTTTTACATAGAACGCGCGCAAAAAAATATATATTATGGTTTCAGTCATTTATCTCTCGTCGCTTCAGTTACTTTTTTCCTTGAAAATAATTTTAGAAACATTTGAAGGTTCTTCAGCCACCCTTTATTGCGTGCACGTTATTACAACTGTTGAAATTGTCAAAGACCAGCTAAAATTGCTTTTCTAGATAGTCTTAATTTGGAGAAACAACCAAGAATTGATAGGCAGGATATTTTAAAACATGCAAATGTTAGCTGTATTTGATGAAATTCGCCCTTCTGATGAGACGTTAACGCATATACGTTGTCGTATCTTTCTGAGGTATTAGTTTTATCAGGAATAAAACCCACTAAGAATTGAAGTTGGCGTTTTTACAACTTAACAACTTATCTTCGCTTTGTAGTAAAGCACATTTGAATTTGCCATGCTCGTGACTTTATTTATTTGATTGTTAGCATTTTTATTTTTAACGGCATGACAGTGAACACCAGAAAGAAAGGAATAGGTATACATGAAAAACAAACCGTTTCCATATTGAACAATATAGTTGCTTGTCTCGCGTTTCAATTCCACAATTCCTGATATTCCGATCACACTCTGAAACAATGACATCATAGTTGTCATACAAATGACCGACAACTTTGGAAAAAAAAATTCTATCTGCTGAGCTAAACAAAGGCGGGAATATTTCCATTTATTTATCTCGAGGAAGCCGGGTAAATTAACTCCTGTTGCAAGAGTCTCATATTGAACGTACTGAGTCTTCTCAGCATTTTATTGCCTTACGATCAAAATAATTTAACTCGCCACACGAAAATAATTTACACTTGTTCTGGCAGAGAAAGAGGCTGTGATGTTTTTCTTTGTTTTAAGCTGTCACAATAGCACTTGTTTTGGCTACATAAGTGGGCGGGCCGGATAATTACCGAGGCATTAAAATTTATATTTAGTTCTTTTTTTTATCATGCCCCGGGCGGTGGACAGAAATTAATCTTCACTAGGTCAAGGTTACAGTTTTGGCTCACGAAACTCCCCTTTTCTTGGAAACAAGATTCGTTTCCTTCTTTCCTTAACCTGATAATTTCTGTTCTTCAGAAAATGCCTCAGTAGTTAAAACCCAGAAAGTACAGTACGGAAAGTGAAGCATAGACGCTATGAAATGAATTATTTTTTAGTATCCAACACAAAGAGTGACCACGCATTCACACAATGTGTTTAGATAATTAATATTGTTGACCAAGAATGGTTGCGGATATTGAAAAGTTTTTTTCTTATTCCCAGAGTGTGTTAAATGGAATACTATTAAACACTGTTTTCTGTGCAAGAGAGCTAGCGCGTCGTGCTTATGCGAAATAACTCATCAAAAAGTAAGTAAGTTACTTTTCAAACTTCGTGTAAACTAGCAAGTAAACGGTTTATTGTTTTCTGACTTTTTAACTTCGTATTGCCTTGTAACTGTAATAGTTCAATTTTTCGTTTTCATTCGCAGTACTCATTAGGAAAAATAATATTTTTGTTTGCAAGGAACTGAGACAAAAGTTTCCCAGTTTTTCGATTTTACCATTGTGGTCATTTCAAATTTTTCGAAATTAGTGGAAAAGAAGATTTCCATTTGACGTTTTTTGTCAATGTCTCTTTTGTACATTTCACGTGCATCCGCTGTGTCGAGGTCTTTTGAGGAATATTCCTTAGAATTCCAAGTTTTATTTCGCATTGATGCGATCGATCCAAAAGATACGATGAAGTAAATACAGAAACAAAGTGTTTTCTTTCTTTTGATTTTAATCAAGTTCAGCATCATCCTAGATGGAATTGTGAAGCCTTTTTTAAAACTAAAATACCTCAATAATTGTAAGTAATTAAATACTCTTGCGGCCACCAAACTGCGGAAGGCAGTTAACAATTAATGTCTAGGATGAACAAAAACGAAAGAAATTGTTATCCCCGTTTTATGCGCGGCATTTAAATGGATATATACGTTCAAAACTAAATAGCCAATAAGGCAGCAAAATGTCAGTGTCAGCTTGTCAAAAAAGACAATCTTTTCGGGCATAGCCCTTCTCGGTGCCGTAACATTATTGATTTTATAACGAAGCGATAGCTGTGCTTTCGGAATGGCTAAATCATCAGTTTCATCTAAAGGAAGTTATTTTCGAAGGTTGAGCGTTACATATTTACTGACGTGGGGTGCATAGGTAAAATTACCTTACAAAACAGGTGAATATATGTCGGATATAGTTGAATTGATTCCTCAGTTCTCTCATAGCGATATAAACAATCATTTGATGTTGTTGTCTTGTTTTTTGAAGGTGTTCATTTTTCATTTGTTTTTAAAATCGTTTTATAACCGTAAAATTCGTAACTAGCGATTCATCATTCAATGCAGTGGTGTTTGCCAAGTGACAACAGTGTAAACCTCTCTTAGCTTTTTGACAAGGGTGTGAAAGATTGCTTTGAATAATTGAGCGGTTCGAGAAATCATAGGCCCGTAAAATGGGGATTAACTGCGAGCAAATTCTAATACTTTGCTTAAATACATTCTGGAGTGAATACATTTGGAAATACTTGGGAGGAGGGGAAATCAGAAAGAACTACCCCGTTCCTCATTAAGGTTCACGAACGAAAACCATCCCAGGCAATTTAAGGTCCATATGATAAACCATCACTAAAATTATTTACCCAGCGTTTCACAGCAAAGTCTTTGTAAGAGATATTTCCTTGTTAAATATATCTAAATGATAGACAGATAACTACGGATAATGATAAAACTCGCGCTGAAACACATCAAATTTTAATTTTGTTTTGTAGTCCTGTAATATGAACGTCGTTCTAATTTCAAACAACTTGTCACTGAAATCGCGAACATACTTTAACAATTGTAAATAATTTAGCCAATATTATTTTCTCTGGGCTCCCAATAATTGCACGAGACTGCTATTGAATGAGGTAAATATGCCTTTCTTGGCTTTGTTTATTTATTGATTTACGTGTAAAACTCAACACAATACCTAAAAGGTCAGAACGAGCTTTGTAAGGAATATTTCCATACTGAATATACCTAAATGATAGACAAAACTATATATGAATAATGACGCAACTCGCGGTGAGACACATCAAATTTTAATTTCTTTTAGTCCTGTAAGATAAACACAATGTTTCCGGCGAGGGTAAAAGCTCTCAGAACAGGAATTGAGTTAAACTGTCGAAATTATAGGTATATTTTAGATTCTTCAGTTCTACGCGAGTTTGCCTCTCAAATTTAACAGTTTTTAGGGTTTCGAGAACCAATCGAATCTGAAACAAACAATAATTAAGGTCATATGTCTCGATTTCATGCCACACTATCATTTATGTGTTATGACAATAATTGAGCTGAGGTACTTGTGCGTAGCAACCCTGAGAACCAAAACACCAGGTTTGATGTGACATAGAAATGTAAAGTATCTCTTGCCACATTTTTAAGTTCAGTTATGACCAGAGCTCATTTTTAAACGGTGTTTGTATTGTGCTTAAATAACCAAACCAAAATATCATGGGTGACAAATTACTCCTAATTTTGGCGCGAAATTTCAGCCGTAATTTATAATTTCACCTGTGAAATTTTAACATTGCTATGGCAGCGCTTCCGTAACCCAGGATTGTGAGCGTAATTTGTCACCCATGATATTAAAAGGTAACCAAATGGTATACTCGTGAAATTAGGAAATAATTTCACTTGCGAATTGTAACAAAACGCGCGTGAAATTATTTCCTAATTTCACTCGTCACCATTTGATTACCCATACTAATTCTATGGTAAGTTTGTAATAAACACGATCGCCATGACACTTGTCACAATTTACTTCTTTCCACAAAGCTAAGCGGACTTCTGTTTTAGCTAGACCTAAAACATAACATGTTCAGCAAAGAATTTTAAAATCGCTAAGTTCCTTGTGCATTACATTTTCGACTTGAAAGTAACTGGCAGTAGCATTTAAGATAATGGCCTATATAAAAACACTCGATAGCCTTAGTATAGGAGGATTTAATCATGGCACACAAGCGAGAAGGTTTTTTTTTTCAAGAGAAAACTTTCAGAGGCTTAGTTTGCAAATAATAACATTATCTCATCTATTTCAGTAATCAGTTAAATTTCTCAGAGAAAAAAGATAACAAAAAAAGATTGTTTCAGGCTGTCTTTAAAAGTGTGCGCCAGTGCTTGGAAATTTATTCAATTTCTTTTATGACGGAGCTATTGTAAAAGACCTCAATCCCCTCAGAAAAAAAGGGTCTCCTAATCTTACGGTTTTTGAGTAAGAAAAATTGCATTGAAAAACATATTGAACTAAGAACAGTGGGTAATAAGATATATCCGGTACTGATTACATTAACCAATAACATTTCCCAGAAACCTTCAAACATTTATCAATTTACGTAAGAAACACGAGTCCGTGGCGTTTTTAATATTTTCTCAGAGTGCGGTAAACTTTTATCTGTGATGAACTACTGCCTTAACAGGAAAAAGTTCACAACCTCACTGGAAAAGTCACCAGCAGGCGCAAATGCGATTTAAGTGATTGTGTTCTAATCGAGGTGAGTTTCTTGCAGCGCACAGGCTGAGTTGCGATTTCAATTACAATTTCTTTCTTAACTTGCGTCGTAATAAGACCACCAAACAAATTCTTCTTCTACAAAGATTTTAATATCTTCTGAAAAGTGGGTTTATTAAATTTTTGTGATAATTTTCTAAACAAAGTTGTTTATTCCCTCCTCAGTCACAGATTGAACTCGATGTAAATCCCAAATCTTACAACATAGTCAAAATATCCCGAAATGGCTGTGAATTTCATCAGCAGGCTAGTAGCTAAATATAAACACGCGAGCTACAAAGGTTTACGCGGACAAATGCATTTATTGATGATTTTTATCATTTTCTCAGAGTGGGGTCAACATTCATGACCAGTAAAATGTTGCCTTAAAATGAAAAAAGACATTTATTAAGTTTACAACACAATTTTAAACCAAAATACCAAGGCCATCAAACTGCGAAATGAGTTTTGCCGAGTTCTTCTTGATTTCATGATGCACAGAATTCAAATCACCCAGCTGTTAGTAAGTTTGTGTTCAAGCCTTAATTTTTCTTAACAGGATCAAATATTATTTTTCCAATATCCAGTAGTCAAATTTTAGTATTACAGTATTATTAGTATTACAGATTATTTGTTGGCTGGGACGGCTTCGGGTAGCATTTTCAAGACCTCGGGCCGACCCTAAGCCGGCAGAAAACATATTTATTTTTTTCCAAAGTAGGTTTGTTTACGCAACTTTTTAATTGAATTGACTTGTGTGCGGCCGCTGTACCGAACCATACGTAAAAACGTGAATCTAGCGAGCGAGTAACTCAGATACACGACATTGATAAATATATTAAAGAACATATTTTTTCGAACAATTTAATGTCAGCTACATCTATTTCACCAGTTAAGTTCTCCAAAATTGTTTTTCCGGTGTGAAATTTGGTGCAAAATTTGAAGTAGAACAGTCGTTCTAAATCACTCGAACTCAAGCTTTTCTACCGTAAATTGAGTGGCAGAAAACAAGGAAATTCGTTAAGTGTATTTCACAGAAATTCTCTCAAATAAAGCAAGGATCGCACAGGTAAATTCGACTGAACTGAATTGACTCATTTTTACTTAACATTTTACGGCGAGAGAAACACAGGATTACGCGCCATTACAACGCCGAGCTACAAACAGCCAAACAAACTCTCGCAACTTCAAAACACTCAAATGAATTTATTTACAGTAACTTTCTTTGCCATTTAAAAGGGAATAGAGATAAACATACGTTGATTTATCGTCGATAGAAGTGTAACAATGACCATTGCTGCCAACCTTTAGCGGCGAGATTTAGGAGCAGTCTGTAAGAGAAAATCCGGGCCACTGGAGAGCGCGCGATTAATTAAGCAATCAGATTCAAGGATTTAGGATTCCAGACCGCTGAGGTGCATAGCCGGGTCTCGAGCGTAAAATGAGCGAAAATGAGAAATATTTAGAAATAGAAATGCTCAAGGCATATCCAGTTTGTGGTTTTTATAGATTACATGCAGTCTTTTCCCGTACATAACATGCAGTCTTTTTCCGTACATTACTTGTAGTCTTTTCTCGTACGTACTTATTATTTTTGTTGGATCGTGGTAAAACACTGGTTACTTGGTTATTTTAATAAGATCATTGATAAAACAAATGCCCCAAACATCATGAAATTAAGTTACCTATTGTTCTTGACGTACAAATATTCTGTTACAAAATCGATCATAAGAGATTAGTTGCTTTTGGTAGTGAAGAAAATACAAGGAAAACTAATGTATATAAAGAAAGGAAATATGACTTATTTTGGTCGCCAGTTAGACTTCATGGCAGTTGATCTCCATATAGTTTTAGGGTTATTTCTGTAACGTTTATACCGGCTTTAGCCCGGCACCTGTGATCATTTATTGCCAACTCTTGTTGACGTGGTAGAATGAATGATCATAGACATAACAACATACAAGCAGCCGAGCATTAAACAAAGATGAAGGTTCTAGATCTCAAAGTCAGGGTAAAGCCAAAGCATTTTAAACTATCAAACAATAAAGAGCAGCTGATCGGAACAATGTTCAACTGTATGTCTGTATAAGTGCAGGAAGTAGCGCTTATTTTCGGAATAATATCGGTGGATTTCACTTGTAATTATAAGATTTCCCTGGGCGATTTTCTTTTCGAAGTATCATTCCATCTTCACCCGTGGCAAATATCTAATTTCTATTCGTTTCGTCAGTGATTGGCTTTTATAATGAATTCTGGTTGAATTTGCGATTGAATCGTCGATAAGTTCAGTGTGCCAAGCAACAAGAAAACATTGACAAGTAGCAAGAGGGTGATAAAGGAGAAAAAAGAAACAGGTAAATTAAATTTCTCAACCTCACACAGAGTACATGAAATTATTTTTAACATCTTTAGCCCGTTGTTTTCTTTTTTTCAGCGACGGCTGTCTTCCCGATTTGTCGACGCCAACTTAGTTTAATGTCGCAATAAAATAATTGCAAAAACTGCCAGGTGGTTTTTCAAGATCTAAGTAGTCACATGTCTTGCCTGACGATCTGGTTTATTTCAAGGGCAGCGTCTACATTACACAGGTGAAATTTAAAAACACAGTTGAATTTCAATGGTTAGGATTACTGTCCACACTAATCCGTCACGAAAACGGAGCTTTTCGAAAACGCTCTTCAAACAGGTGGAATTTGAAAACGCTCCAGTTTCGTTTTCGTGTGGATGGAAAACATTTTGCAAACGAAGCTTTTCGAAAACGATGGCGTCACATGATGATCATGTGATTTCCCTGATCGAGTTTTACTTAAACACAAATCCGAAATAGCCAGTGAATGTCGCGTTTTTGAATTTCTCTCGACTCCGACGTAGTGTCGACGAAAATCACATTTGTTGCGTTTCAGTCAGTGTGAAACCTCTGTCGTCTTCGAGTTCTTCCGGCCTTAGTGCCTAAGACAAGGTCAATGTAAATCAGACTCTTTTAATATGCACCTCCTACGTTATGAAAACAATTAGTGATCTGTTGGGCGTCCCCGGCAGTGGTTAACCTCCGTCGGCCAATGAAATCCTAGCTTGGTGATTAAATTACATCAACTGAATTTAAGGCCGGCCAAGATACGAGCACTGCTTTGACTAATGGTTTAACATAGACTTCAGGTGGAGACTATTCAGAAGGGTAAGGGATTACTGGTCTTTTTCTCATGTGTTACTTTTAAACGACCGATTTAAAGAATTCATTCATCATCCTTGCTATTTAAAGTTTATTCCATCAATTCAGCACGTGAATTTTAACGGAGAACTCGTCTCTCACTCTTGAATATTACTTTGTGCACTGTTTTTCGAAAACTGCTTTCGATAACTGATTTACAAATGAAAAACAGCTTTCTTCTCATGCTACCTAAGTTAAGTGTTTCAGTTGCTTTATCGTAGAAATCACTCCAATAAGTAACAGTTCGAATTGAAAATTTGACAGTCTTTGTTAAATGTGCAGTTTCAATCGCCATGGCACGGCGCAAAGTTCGGGTTGCCAGACAAGTCGGTAAAATGCTGTTACTATGCATAAAGTGTCATCGTTGTCATCATAGAAGTAGTCAATTCCAGGCCGTTTTGTAACAATAACATAGTATCTTGCTTTGAACGGAGTTTTATTTTTCTAACGTAGTGTTATCATTTATTTATTCGAGATTGAAGCAACATTTTATGAGGGAATTGAAATAAGATAAAAGGCGTGCTTTGAAAATGTCCTCATTAAAATCCTCAATTTAGCAAATTGTGACAAGAATATCTCGCGAGTCTTACAATAACGAGAGTAATATTGATACATGTAGAATGAAATGTCTTATAGCTAGTGGTAGTTGTTTAAAATGCACAGTGGAAAATCTTATAAATTGCGATAGCTTGATTTAAAGAAAGTTCTCCCAAATTGTGCCCTATTTTAACTTCCTATTACAAATTTAAAACGTCGTTCTGAATTTTAACGACTTAGCAACGCAAACATAATTTCAGTTAATAAATATGTTAAATGATTCGGCCAATATGTAAATAGCAAGATGATGTTATTTTTATATTTCCATGGCTTGAGTTTTTCTTAATCACGATTCACTTTCAGGAAAGTTCAGGAACATTGCGCTAATTTGCGTAATGCCAATTATTACAAATTTGATAACATGTATTTTAGAAACGTTCCTCCCACCACCTTCTATAACTTTTAAATGTACTTACTGTTTAGTTATTTTAATTTTATTTTTCCTCAACAACAGCTTAACAATGAAACTCTCTATCCCACTTCGCGGCTGTCCAAATACTGTTGTTTACGTACGCTAGCTGTTTGTTTATTTACACCTAGAGCTAGTAAATTAAAAAAAAAAATTGAATGAAAAATTACTCTTAATGCCATTGTAACCATCCAGGATATTCCTTCTAACTGACTTAATTTAATGGAAAACTCATACTCATTTTCATTATTTACCAAAATCAAGGTGTCGCCTGTTATTTCAAACTGTAACTTTACCAGAGGCAAGATTACTTGGTCTGAATCGATCGAATTCCTCTGGTTTCACAAGCCTAGGACACTGCTGTTGGATAAGGTAAAAATGACTTTCTTGACTCGCAAAACGATTCAAAATGCGCGTGTAAAGAGCGAAACGACTTGAAAACTAAAAGATTATTAATTTGTTTGAAGAGGTAATAATATGATAATACTAGTGAACTACAGGAACATAGGGATGCACTTTTCGATTTTGTATCAATGTTTAGAGAGAATTTTTTTTTCCTGTAGTAGTTGTCCCCCTGAATGCCAACCAAGAGAATTGCAACTCGTCACTATCATGTATTAGTTTTAGACAGCGCCTTTAAGATAAATATCACGTTGAACAGAAACATTTGGTATGGAAAATACTGTTTACATAACGTACGTAAGGTGATGCTTCTAATGGAAAGTCGGTTTTTGTGGCTATGACTGCTTGCAGAGAGCACTAGAAATATATATTTAGCGCGCGGTAAAAAGCCAATCTTTATGTGAAAGCTTTTAATAACCGTCCGTTTAAAAGAACCGACAAATAGTATTTCATTTTAGCCACTTGCCATGAAAGTTTGCATTTCTGATCAGTCATGGGGAACGAATACTGCTCGAAAGCTGAATTTTCAATCCTCAATCACGCATCAACGAAAGTAAATTTACTGCTGTGAGTAGATTTTATCTGAAAGGCCACTCAGGCTCTGAGCTCTGGCATAATCTACCTTCCCTCCCAACTTGTGCAGTACGTTCACATCAGCTTCGACACACAATAATAAAAATTTTTACTTTTCAAAAATGCCAAGGAGTCAAATCTGAACCGATTCTGAAATCAAACAGGTGTCAGTTCAGTGCTTATATATTTATTACGCGATTCCTGTGATTCCTCAGACATCAGGATTTCATTCTTAGAATCACGCATCATGTGAATGTAAATTTATTACTTTGAGTGCGGAA
>OMLO01001849.1_pt1 | contig 16666 bp, 21 predicted proteins | sample 1674811 | NCBI WGS metagenome assembly OMLO01 (sample SAMN06265003, study PRJEB25207) | coral metagenome | isolation source: Coral host | place: Mexico:La Bocana,Puerto Morelos, Mexico | collected 2008-11-13 | reverse complement strand
AAAAAAACCTCTAAAAGTCCTCCCCAACCTGGTGGTGGATAGGGAGGTGGTTGAGGCCCTCCAAATTGCAGCCTGGCTGTGGCTGGAAATCAATTCTGGACCCAAAGCAGGAACAGGTCCAGGATAAGGCGTGCATGATACTCTGCAATCTTTTGGAACAGGCGCAGCCTTCCGAACAGGAGGAGGCAAAACTTTTCTGGCTGGTGGTGTTTCTGGACTCGGGGGACCAGAAGCAGTGTCAATGTCAACACAAAAAGGAGGAGGCCGTTTTTGAGGCCTCTCTTTCTTGAGTATCGGGGCTTTCGACTTCATAGGTGGCACAGGCTTGGTGTTCATGTCCTTTGGCGCCATGCCCTTGTCAAGGACCATAGGAACCCCTATTTCTTCTTCACTTGCCTCCCAAAGTCCAGGCCGAATTTTGCACCATGCAATTCCTTGTGCAAGACAGTGATCATAGATCTCAAAAAGACCTCTGTTGACGTTGTCAAAGATCGCCTCATATTCATGTGATGAAGGAGAATGTCCACGCCTCTCGCAAATAGCGGCCATATCATCCTTGAAGGCGCCGATGTGACCTCACTAATTGAAAGAAAGATCCAGAAAGAACATGTTTTATCTGATGCAGCAACAAATCAGCCAGGCATTGAAAATCTTTACGCCAAAAAAATACGATGTTTAAAATCACATTTCATTCAAGGAACACTTCGCACGCAGCGACAAGGACTGGATGCATTTTGCAGCAGGCTCTCCATTCCTGTGCCTCAATCACATCGACAATGCAACCAAATAGGCTGCACAGGCCTTTCCACCTGCTAGTTCCAATTTTCATCCATTGGAATCAACACATCGGAACAAAGTATACCTGTGTGTTCTGCCCAGCAAGAAGGGTTCTGACGCCATGCCATCTGCAACAGGCAATCCATCCATGAACACGCAGTTCTCGGGATGCAAATCTTGCAAATGACCATTATTGACTCTGCAATGCTCTTTTTGAAGTTCAAAACCCCACATCATAAAACGCATGCACAGGACAAACATTTGCCGAGATCTCCGTCGGTTGGGATCGTCATGAATAGCCTTCATTTCCATTCCCACTGTCTTGCCTTCACCATAGCTTCAGATATAAGAACAGATCTGATTCCTCTTTGCAGGTCTGTGGGGTCGGGCTTCGTCCTTGCAACTCCATGGATTGCCTTTGCATCGCTGAAGTGGAGGAAGCGTGGAAATTGAGAGGCTATGGTTGGGAAACTGCTCCATCTCTTCAAATGTTTCGCATCAGTTTCTTGGTCTTTGTCAAATGGACTTGAGAATTTCAAAGAAATGTTGATATTCTCTGGCAAGAAGTCGTCATTGGTAACAATCAGACCGAGATGGGTAACTCTTTCCAGAGCCAAACTTCCCAAACAGACCTGGCCTCATATCCTCCTTCGTTCCGAAGGTGAATTGTCCATGAGCCTTTCAGTCTCAATTCTGTCATGTGGGCCCATATAAGATGTTTATGCCAAAAGCTGTAAACACGGGCAAGATCAGCTGTCTGGTCTGGTTCCAAAATCTTGCACCGACCAAACATCCTGGCTAATCTCCGACCAGAATTGGGCTTGAGTTTTCACCATTGATTGACGCTATGCCCTTTCAATCCAAACAGCAACTATCCAGCTTGAGAGTGACGCTATGCCCTTTCAAACCGAACAGCAAGCAAAGGAAAGAAAAGCTGCGATCCGAAAAGCTGCAAATATGAAGCCGACTCAAGCCATCTCACTTCTCAAGTGAAAGTTGATGCTGTCCTTCAAGGAAATGAAAGTTCATACCCAGAAGTGCTTTGTTCATCGTTGCTTCTGGAACTGGTTTCGTAAGCGCATCTGCCAACATATCGTTGGTTCCAACTTTCTTAATCCTGAAGTTCCTCTGAGCCACGCGTTCTTGTACCCAATGGAATTGAGTATCGACGTGCCTCGGCGTGAGCCCATGGAAATTCCAGCACTAGCATCCATATTCACTTCGTTCTCTGTTTTGATTCCCCAATCCAACGCTGTAGAAACTTCACCCAGCAAGTTGCTGGCTCCACTCACAAGTGAATATTCAGCTTCTCAAGTAGACAGGGAAACAACTCCTTGGCCTTTGGAGTATGTCTTGATACAACATCCTCCAGCCATCAATACGCCTCCTGAAACACTCTTCCGCGTTTTGATGCAACCTGCATGATCTGAATCAGTCCACATCACAAATGGATTGCTATAAGTTTGATGCGGAAAGAATTGCACCATCCTTGGCCTGTACCTTAGGTATCTAGCCAAACGCTTGAGCATCAACTGATGTCTCACAGTAGGCTGTTGTAAACCTTGGGCTAATGATCGAGTAGCCAATTGTAGATCGGGACGGTCTTGTGCTAAGTATGCTGCTCTCATAGCCACTTATCTGTAGATCGATGCTTTGTCAGGTGAAAGCAACTCCTTGTCCTTCTCCATGTCTTCTGCTGTAGGTTTAGCTATTGGTGTCTTGACTTTCGAACCGTGTCGACCATCTTTTCCAATCTTAGACTCAAGAATCTTGACGACTAGATCTGCATGACGAGAATCTGGTTCCCACCATATTCCTTCATCTCTCCATGAAATAACCCTGTTCAAAACTCTGATATCTTGGATAGCATTTGGTGTTCCTGGTGGACCAAGAATACCACGTTCGGCAACCATCCATTCTTTTCCTAAAGACTCATGGAGCCACTTGATGTTCTCATAGCTTCCAGCTGTTGTGAAGTCGTCTCCATGAACAACTGTTCGAAGATCTCTTTTCTGATGGTAGTAGATACAAGGATTACCCTTGCCTTGGGTAAAACCCAATTTCATCATGATCTTCCTGATGGTGAGCTCCCAGTTCAATGGTGCATCTCTTGTTCCACAAGGATCTCTTCAGACGTCTCCATCTACTGATGTCTTTCCTTCATCAGGTAACTCGACATAGATCTCTCGTGTAGCTTCTGAAAAGAAGTGCGCCCTTTTCACATCAAGAATCAAGAAATCCCAAAAGCTTCCGAGTTCCAGTTCTAGGAAGTTGACCTGACGAATCTGCTAATCTCGATGTCACTGCAATAGGAAGTAACATCTTCAATGCTGACAAACTGGGCATTGCTGCGAAGAATTCATCAAATCCACTTCCTCGCTTGATCTCTTGTCCTACCAATCTACTCCTGTAGAGTGGATTCTCTTCATCCTGCTTGTTGACATCGACCCACCGTGTTCCGATGGTCTTCATGCCTGATGGCATTTGAGATCTTGGGATTTTCTCCCAAACTCCCATGTCTTCAATGATCTTAATTTCATCCTTTCTTGCTTGTTGAACTCCTTTGGTGTCCAACACCTTTCCACTGATGTCATCGTAGAGCCACCATGTTGCTGCATCATCCTGCAACTCCGGTGGAAGTGATATCTTCTCTTCACACACTGGTTCTTCTTGACCTTCAACTGGAGCCAAATACATTTCTCGATGATCCATGATCACAGTACTTAAGGTCTTCCTCTGACTCTACATCCGGAATATCTCTGACTCTTTCAGAATCTCCTTCATCTTCGGCACGTCTTTTTACACCTTGAGATGCCTGAGCTGAAACAGCTCGGCTTTCCTTTCATGATTGGCCTTCGCCTCCTGGTTGCATAGGTCTCTTCTGGCCTTGCCTCTGTTCGCTTTCTGACCTCTTAGCTTTAGGTTCTTGCTCACTCGTTTCAGATGCTCTCTTTGATCTCGCTGGTGATGAACTCTCACTCAGCTTTCTTGGGATGTACCATAACTCAGTGATTATGGTCTGCTTCTCAGGCAGTGGCATATTCCACTCACTGCTTCTTTCTTCCTTGATAGCTCTTGAGCTAATAATCTGATTGTTTGACTTCTTTCTCGTCACTCTCCACTCCGTCTGCCAAATAGTGGTTTTGAGATTGATAGTATCTTCATCTTCTCTTGCCCAAACTCGGCAAGACTCGGGTGCTCCATATGGCAATTCACTTTGATAGCCATAGAGTACCTTTGGAACTGATACTCCAACTGTTTGTGGCAATCCTGTTGCCTCTTCCTCTTGGCGTGCCTCAAATCTCACAACACGAGGATTGTCTTCCTCCTGCCTAAGGCATTCTTCGATTCTCTCACGACACAAGTCAGTGTGGTGAACTCCTGTGCTTCTTCTTCCAATTTGCACTCCATCGCAAGCACTGCTGTGTACCCATACTTCTCCAAGTATCTCTTGGTAATGTAAAGCCTCCTGGAAGTCTTTGGCTTTGGTGCTTGAACCACTACTGTACTGGCTGCGCCAAAGGTTCTGATGGTTCCCCGTCCATAATTGCTGGACGAGGATTTTCTGGTACTTCGTCTCTTGTTGCCTGAAGATTTGAAGGGACCCCAGTCACTGACTGAAGAATCTCTAACTTCAACTTGTCTTCTCCAGACTTTCTCCTGATGGACTGCACGGTGAAAACACCAGATGCATTTCCAACAATCTTCTCGGTAGCGTTGTCCTTGACTCCAAGAAAAATTCCTTGCTGCCACCTTGATTCAAACTTGTGGCCTCTCTTGAGAAGCTCAATTGTCTCTCCAAAAGGTCGGAGAGAAACTCTCCACTCGCGATCTCGGTGTCTAGAGTAAGGTGTCTTACCATCCTTCATTTCTCCAGACCTGTGAAACAAATTGCGCAATGTTCCTGCCATGTCAGGATCACATTGTCATCTCCAATCTTCACACCATACGAACAATGCGCTACGGAGTGTCCTGGACTGGCCTTCAATGGTTTGCACTGCTCTCTCAACCTCTCCTTTGCTTTCTGAGACTCCTACAGTAATCTTTTCCAAAATCAACTGACCTTGAAAGCCATTCTTAGCTGCTTCCCCAACTGATTGCAATGCGGGTTCAGGATCATACCTTACGATTATCTTCGAATACCCTAATTTCTTCAAGTCACCCAAAAGACATTTGGATCCAACTGGACCTTTCTGTACTTGGATGACCGGCCGTGTTGTTATCTAGATGGCTGGGTTGGCCTACTTACATACATGAGCTAACCTAAGTTATAACCTTGACAACATAGGATAGCAAGTGGGACAACAAGGCTATTTGAATACAACATGTTAGTAAGTTCGCGGCACTGCGCTATCTAGATAGCAAGTTCGCCAAATAGAACGCGTCAACTTAGAGAAAGTAGCGGCCAACATAGCTAAGTACATACAAGCTACTTGGAGAGGTTACATAAACAACTTGGCTGACATAGCTAAGTGCACCAAAAGCAACTTACTAAGTTTGCACCAGCCTACTTAGTAAGTTGCAGCGGGCTACTTAGTAACAGGCTGTGGCCTACTTAGTAAGTAGGCCCCGGCCTATTTAGTAAGCAGGCAAGGTGAACTTCTTAAGTGGGCTAAGTTCAACTGGGCAACTGTTTTTCCTTGGTTTTTTTGTTCTTGAACAAAGTGTGGTGTGGCCATGTGTGTACACAAGAAAACTCACAGGTATGTAAAACATCTAGATTGTATGGATTTTTTTCAATATAAGCAATGTTTGTTAATAACCGACCATGCTCCAAATACAGGTTTCTTTTAAAGGCTGCTTGCCCGCAGAGAGCCGCTGCCCTTGTGCAGGCAAGGCAGCTGCTGTGATGGGAAGTGGCGTGTTGAACCCTTTGTAAAGACACAACCCTTTATGTTTTGAACCGGGGTAACTCTGCCATTTTTTCATATATAGGGCAAGGCGATCCTGGAAAGACCAGCCAACTTAAAATTATACAACTAAGACCATGCCCCCCTATTATTAAGGCTATCTCTTTCAGGATCGGCCCTTTAATATTTTCTTGCATGTTAAATTGCTTGTCCCAACAATAGAAGTGGGTTTACGCCATGTGCTGTGATTCTTTTATGCAAACAATTCATATATATATATATATAACCTGCAGTTGGGGTTCAATTTAAGCTGGCGCTCAGAAATACCAAATTTGTCACCATGCCTGCCATGGAGAAGAGAGAGCGCTTTGTAGCAATCTGCAAAATGAAGAGCAGCTATTTGGAGTACAAGAAAGTGAAGACTAGTGACCAGCCTGACACCCCTAGACCCGCTGATTTCACAAGCAAACGCAGTTGGGAATCAGCTGTTTTTTTGTGGCGTACTGCAATTCGTGAAGCTAATGAAGCCACGCCCAAAGACTTAGAGGGATGCTTGGAAATTTGAACTTACCAGTGGGTTTACGTAATCAAGGAGTCCAAGCTGTATGCTGTGGGTTTGCCCATGGCTTCAAAAGTGTTTAATTAATAACGCAAGGATCAAGCGACCTAAGCGACTAAAACAAACGCAAGGATCAAGCGACTCAAAGGGGCAGTGCGAAGGGAGAAATCAGCTGCTGAGATTAAGCTGTTTATTGTTTGCTGTTTGTTTTTTGGAAAAACGATGGAAGTTGAGACAATGAAACTCTCCTGCTCATGCAAACCCATGCAGACATGATTCTAAAACTGGTCAGTTCTGGCTGTCAGTTCAAGCAACTTCTTGTTGTTCTGCCATATAGTCACAATGTTTCTAGTTTTGGTTCAAAGAGGTGTTTTTAGGGGACACATTCCTGCAAACCGCGGCGCGCAAGATGTCCTTTACAAGCCCAGAGCTGCAGGCAAAGGTTTATGACTTGATCGATAAGGCGGAGCAAGGTGGGCTGGTCAGGCACATGTCCACACTGTTGCCCCTCCTAAAGAAGCTCAGCCTGTTTCAGAATAGAAATGTGTTTTTTTTCATCATGTCCGTGTTGAATTTTAAGTGTTGACCTCGAGTTTTGAACCCTCGCTTTTTCCAATCTGCATATTGGCTGGTCCCATAACAGTGTATACATTGGGTGGATGGGCTTTAAGGTTTGCCATCTACTCTACATGTATGTATTTTTATTTTTCATTGGCTGGTCCAATATGTGAGATCGCCCACGTTTAGTCTGTCTAGATCTTTTATCTAATTTTCATATGTGAGATCGCCACTGTTGAGTCTGTCTTATATCTTTTGCTTTAGATTGGCTGGTCCAATATGTGAGATCGCCGGTGTTTGGTCTGTCTGGTATCTTTTACTTTTCATTGGCTGGTCCAATATATGAGATCGCCCTTGTCTGGCTTTGAGGTCAGAGAGTCTGGCATGGAATCTACGTATCGATCCGAGCCTGGTGCATTGTCATGATCACAATCGTGACGGAGTTGGGTTGAGCTCAGCAGACGTACACAGTCTTTGCTCTGCCCCTCAGTTAATTTTGGCTAAGTGTTTGTTACTTGCATTTTACTCTATGTGGCTTCCATTCTTCATTCCACCTATGATATCTAGCTATGTAATATTGGAATACCAATCTTGATTTTTTGTTTATCTGCCATCGGCTATATAGGGACTTCCCGGGTTCCAACAGTTACAAGTTACAACTGAACATGTATCAAACATAAATCTTTAAAAATTGTCATGACTTCCATCAGCAAATTGAGGATATTCTATCAGTGGGCTGGGATGCTTCAGTCCCAAAGCCGGTATGCGTGGAACTTGACCCCCCAGCCCAAACACGTGTTGCGTTATTCAACGTGAAGCTTGTGAACCAAAGCAAGCAAAGTTACCACCCACTAGCTTCTGTGGATCCAAAGACGGTCAAGTATGGCTCACTTGCTGCTTCACACACTAACGCAGTGCTGAGATTATTCAAAGATTGTGTTCGCCATGAAGTAGCAGAGTCTATTATGGGATCACCCCAACTTAGCCCTGAGGGCCTCAAAGCACACGATCAAGGTTTTTACGATGCTGTTTGCAATGGGTTGGAGTGGACAGTGATAGGGGCCCTGGCAGTTCGCACGTGGCCAAATCTTACTCAGTTGCTTTGTGAAGCATCCAACACAAACGGACAACTCCAGCGCCAGGAGGGCGAGCTACAGCTCGCGAGGCGAATCTTCAACGTGATTGAAAGCATGGGGCCAGGTGTGGAGTTCAAAGAGGTGAAAGACAGGATTTTAAGGTCCAAGCCTTTGTGTGCCACTTCGGTGCCACACCTTTTCAGATTCCTTTTGAAATTTGGAGGAGGAAGTGGTTGCTCATTGTTTTTCGAAAGCTGTGACTTCATGAAATCTAAGACAACCCAAAGGACTTTGGGCCATGACTTCTGGGAGCTACTTTCTCAAGATTGCAAAACACCAGGAATTCTGTTACCACTTACCAGACATGCCCTCATGAGGGTTGCAATGGGGCATACTAACCCCAGGTATATCACATTGTCGGATGTCAGGAAAATTTTGTCTCAGGGAATGCTTCAAAAGGTCACCGAAGCTGAGAAGTTGATGGCAGAGGCCCGTGGGTTACTGCAACCGCTGCCGGATCCAAAGAAGTATTTGCCTGGGATACTCATGTGGGAAATGGTTGCAGTCGAACTGCTTCTAGAAAAGAAAGAAGTGAAGTACGTGAAGAGTATTGAAAGTGCACTTCAAGAACAGATTGACTTCATTTCAGAATCAGGTGGACCAGTGATTAGCAAAAAATGGGAATCTTTTCGCCATGTTGACGATGAGAACAACCAAAACGTGGCTTCTCCCTCACGTCCGAAGAACGTATCGACCCTTTCTTCTTGCAATACAGTGTAGAAATTCTTATTAATTCTTTTTTTGCCTATATTTGCGCCTGTGGAGGTTTTCTTAAAGAGAAGGCTGGGCTGAAACAGCTCGCCAAGACTGCTGGGCTTTTCTTAGCTCGCAAATGTGGACTTTTACCAATTCAATACCTGAATCCTATAGGGCTTTGTATTCAGCCATTTTGCACACATAGAGTTTAAAGGGTCTTTAGTATTTAGATTCTTGCAAAAGGTTTTCTTACTTTATACTATGATGCCAAATAGGTGTGTTTGTTGGAGACAATCACATGAGTATGTACAACATGCTGACAGCCTAGGATGCGCCACTACAATGAAGATGGTTCTATCTCTGGCTTACACCAATTGGTGCAAGAGCAGGGGTTTTCGATTGGTTCTCACGTTACCCGAAAAGCTGACAAGAAATTTGCAAAGATCACAGGGTTTGAGGATGAATTTGTGCTTCTGGTTATGGAAGATGATGAATCAACTGGTTCTGAGGTGTACAAGGTTCACTGTCGCAGCTTCCTCAAGAAAGAATGGAAAAATATGCCCCCAAGAAAGAAGCAGTCATGATCTCCCATCACTTCAAACATTACGGACCATTCCAAGATGACTTTCTTCAGTTGTTGATGAAATCTCGAATTGCCCAAGCTTTGTTTGATATGGGTGTGAAGCATCAAGTTCAAGATGAAGATGTCCAGCTTGGGTACAAACCAAACAAATCAGTGATTGCATTGAAGAGTTTTGCTGTGAACCAACTTGTCCTCGTCCCGGTCACTACCAAGATCTCTGCCACCCTTGAGGGGAAGCCCATGCCGGGCAGCAACCTGCCTTTGGGAAGCCTGCTGGCCAACCGTTCCTCCCAAAAAGTTTCCTTCAGCTTGGGTCCCCAGATTGTGGTTCCCAAGGATGATGGTGAAGATGGTGAATCTACGGGTTTCCTTTGCCCCTTTTGGTTCCTTGAGTATTCAGATGATCCTAAAGAAGTCAACATGGAAATACACGGCAAGTTGGATCATTATAGCCAATGCAGCAAGAAATTTGATGAAGTGACCATCAAAATCCCAGTTGCCAGAAACTTTACCAGAGTGTCAGCCGGCACCCGCCTTTGTGTGTTCAGAGCCAAGAAGGATGTCACTGAAACTTTGGAGACCATCGACAAGAAAGAAAAGGAAGAGGAAAATCAAGAAGAAGGAGGCGAAGCCCCACCAAAGAGGAGAAAGAAGGGCAAAACGGCTCCGTCTCCGTCTAAGTAGGTTGCCAGCCTCATCACCCGTGCATCCAGGTGTATAGCAATCAACCAAAATATGTTTGTTAGTTTATAGTTTCTTCTCTAGTCGGGCAACATTCCAATTATAGAACCCAATAGTGATTGGCAAGTGTTTCTTTAAGTGGTATGCACGGGTTTGTCAAAGCTGTGCTGTGATACATATGCCTTTACAAAGAATGGCGTCTTCAATTGGTATGCGGATGAAAACGGCAATGGTATGAAAAATAAGCTGATTAAGAGATTCCTTGTTGCCTGTGAGCTTTCGCAAAGTCAGACACATGTCCATTGTTGAAATCACGTGGATGTCAAAAGTCCTTTGGATATCGAATGCATTTAGAAATTTCACAATTGGAAGTTATACATTAATGTCTCGCTGCAGCTTGGCTGGGCTTTCGAGCTCGCTTGTAGCTGGGATTTTCTTGTAAGGGGGGTTCCTATCCGGGTCCGAGCAATGTCGAACACCGTCATCCAGTCACAGGTTGTCATCAAGAACGACTTGATCAGCAAACATCCATGGCATCCTGAGGTACAAGAGTGTGAGGGGAAGACTTTCATCAAACTCGAGAGGCTGTCCAGGGAGTTCACACGGTACTGCGCGGGGAGGAGCCTGGATTTGAGGAAAAGTAAAGCATTCTCCCTCAATGGAACATTTTTGAACCAGATTGTCAAAGAGAGGAATGCCAAGTCCACGGAGGCCTACCATGAAGCATGTTCCATTGATGATGCAAACCCGTCCAAGACAAAGAAACGCCGAGTAAGTGAGGGAGATAGTATTGTATGCCCAACCACTGTGTTGGTCAAACTTCCACCTTGTACTGGCCACCCTGAAAGGTTGGTTTCCTGTTTATGGGGTGTTAACTCAATGCCTTTGTGGGTGGAACTGGATGCAAGCATCCTTGAACATATCCGGAGTGGTACTTTGGAAGCCCCCCAAGAATCCCGTGTGACCTGGAAGAAAAGGTCTAGGTCTGGCTCCCTATAGACTGATGTGCTTAGAAGATGGACCCAAATAAATTATACAGCAAACTTGTTGTTCTATCTTCAAATCTTAAGTCAAGGTTTTTCGCAAAAGTTGTTTTGTTGCTACCAGTATGGGCGCTGTAGGGGGAGCTTTGCAACAAGTTCAAGTGTTTATGCGTCTCTCATCTTACGCTTGGGGACACGATCTGGAAGGATCACATCTTGGGGGTTGAAAACGTGATGTTTCAGCGGCTGGGCTTGTGTGGGAAATCACTAGCCACTTCTGGTCTTGGGGCAGTCATGAGAAAATAAATTACAACTTGTATGTAAATAGGAGTTGTTTGTTCTTGTTGCATGCTCCAGTTTCAAAACAAAATGTCCTTGGAAAAAAACTGATCAAGGTAAGAAACATAGAGCTATGTCGGCAGTATTGATATGAAGGATTGGCCTACTACAATGCAAGTTTCTTATCCAGTCTTTTGGGTTGAGGAAAGACGCTATAGGCACACCTTGGCTGGTCCTAGTGGATCGCTCGCGATGCATGATTTGGTTACAATTTGGCTGGTCACAGTGGATCGCTCTAGATGCATGATTTGGTTACAATTTGGCTGGTCCCAGTGGATCGCTGGAGATGCATTGTATCTGGTTACAATTTGGCTGGTCCTATAGTGGATCGCCTTGTATCTACCCTAGTAGAACTCCATTCAAGAATCGTTCCATCCATCCATCCATCCATCCATCCATCCATCCACATACATACATATACGTACATATACATACATACACATACATTTACATACATATACATACACATACATACATATACATACATTTACATGCATATACATACATATACATACAAATACATACAAACAAACAAACTAACAAACATACATACATACATGCATACATACATACATACAAACATACATACATACATACATACATACATACATGCATACATACATACATACATACATACATACATACATACCATACCATACATTATCTTCTTCACATAACATGAGGGTACGTTCATGAGAAACAGTACATGGCGAGCAATATGCCCAGCCTTTGCATTGTGCCAGCAACCATATACATTTACAATCCACCTTTCTGACAACTAGCCCATAGCGAGCAACATGCCCAGCCTTTGATTCACTCTGCCACTCATGGCTCATGCAAAAGAAAAGACTGTGTTGTTGTATGTTAACAAACACTAGAAAGAATACATACCAGTGAAAGCAACACTCTTTTTTCCGTCCTGATCAATACTTTTCCAAACTGGTGGTTCTATTCAGGGCCACTGCATTTGATCATAAGGGATTCAGCCCAAAACGCAACAAACAAAGTGATACACTTCACCTATCACACAGGAAGTAGTAATTCTGAATTAGAAACTTTGGATCCCCAGTTTCCCCGGAATGGCGTCGGCACCTTCTTCTGGATCTGGACTGAAGAGAAAGACCCCAGAGGAGTATGTGGAGGAGATGAAGAAAAACCTGACGCCTGAAGAGTATGATGAAAAGCTGGATGAGGCCATGGCTAAAGCAATGGCATGTCCAGCGCCACCTGAGAGTGGCTTCAAGGTCATCGGTGACAGGTCCGAGAAGATCAACCAGCTTCGTCAGCTCAACGTCTACATGGCCCAGTTAAAGAAGGAGATAGAAGATAAGGATGAGTACCTTCCAGGCCATGCACTTCCAGTTGGAGCAGCTGATGAGGTGGGCGGATCACCACCACAAGACCTTGAGGAGCAGCCAGCCCATCCAGGTGAAGAAGGTGAAGAAGAAAAAAAGAAGAAGAAGAAGAAAAAAAAGAAAGAGGATAAGAAAGATGAGGATGACGCAGAGAATCCCACAGAAAAAGAAGGAAAGAAGAGAAGGAAGAAACGAAAGCATAAGAAGGACAAGAAGGACAAGGTGGCTGCTGAGAATGAAGAGAAAGACTTGCCGGCTGTGAAGAGCGAAGGCTATAGCCCCAAGAAGGGCCGATTAGCTCCAGATCAGCTGGAGACGTTGCTGGTGATGGATTCGGATGAGGATAAAGAAGAAAAAGGAGATGCAGAAGCTCAAGCTCAAGCAGAACTTCAACTTCAAGCTCAAGCTCCAGCAGAACTTCAAGCTCAAGCTGAAGCAGAACTTCAAGCTCAAGCTCAAGCAGAACTTCAAGCTCAAGCTGAAGCAGAACTTCAAGCTCAAGCTCAAGCAGAACGTCAAGCTCAAGCTGAACGTCAAGCTCAAGCTGAAGCAGAACTTCAAGCTCAAGCTGAACTTCAAGCTCAAGCTGAACTTCAAGCTCAAGCAGGCGAAGGTACTACTGAAGCAAAAGAAGTTACTCGTGAAGAAAAAGGCGAAGCTGAAGCAAAAAACGAAGTTGATGAAGACGACGATGACACCTACGAAGAAGACAACACGTGGAACGAAAGCTACTACTACGAAGAGAATGCTGAGGAGGAAGAAAAGGAAGATGACCAAGAAGTAGATGAAAAGGAAGATTCAGAAGAAAAGGATGACGACAAGAAAGACCAAGCCACTGGAGGTGGAGGAGCAGCTGAGCCTTTCTTTCCTTTTCCTGTAGGCCCTTTTCCTTTCTTTCCCGGACCTTTCTTTCCATAGCCATGGCCTTTCTTTCCTTTGCCTTGTCCTTGTCCATGTTGTTGCCACTGGTTGTGGTTCCACCATTGATTTGCGTTCCAAGCCCTCTGACCTTGATGAGGCGCTTTAGGTGCTGCTGGAGGTGCTCCTTACGGTAAAGTGATGGTTCTGGCTATGTTGACAGCTGGGGCCAAGTGCAACCGTGTCTTGTTTGAATGTTTATCATCTACTTTGTATGTTCATATGTGGTTTACCCAGCCAACACCTACCCAATGAATTGCAGTTGAACTTTATCAATCTATATTTTGCTTTGGTATGCCATTGCCAAATATTTATAGATCTATAAAGGGCAATGTAAATGGAAAACAATAATTCCTTATCCATCCAAGTAGTACCTGATTTCTTTCAGTTAAATTGTCATGCCGCAAAGGATTACATTGATCAAGTAGTTGTTCCCCAGGATGGTAAAGCTACACAACCACAAGGGCATAAATTCCTCTTAATATAGCTGCCAACCCACAGCCCAGGATCCAGCAAGGGCGCACGAGAGCTAGGACCCGTGGTGGACAACAAGTCCAAATGATCAATGCACTTTGTCAGTTGGCAACTGCCATGAACAGAGTGACGGGAGGGAAACCTTGATGGGTACATTGGCCTTTGGTTGTTAGCCAGCCTCTTAACACGTTTCACCAAAACCAGGTAACCAAGTATTAGTTTTGACTCCAAAATGCACTTACTGGATGATTCAATGTCTGTGTTTGAAAATGCTCCAAGGGCCGATGTACAACATTGATACCCAAAGTATCTTCATGGATAAGGGCATATCAACAGGACGTTGGTAGGGGCTCTAGGCGGCGTTAATTATAAAAGAGATTTCAAAGAAAGTAAAAACCTGATTTTCCGATGTAAGGTGTTGCTGTTGGTGAATGTGCAATCATATGTATTTCAAGTTGCTTCAAACCTCCAACCCATGCCTGTGGCATTGTACAGGTCTAATTGGTGATAGTGCCAAATCTTTCATGCATGGTGCGTCCCAAAGTCCCCAGTGACAAAGTTGTGGTTAGAGGATTTTGAAAAATGTTATTCATCAAACAACACCAAGGTGTGAGATCAAACATGTTGAGGGGAAATGTATGGGTCCACCAATTGGAATGGCCTGGCTGTCCAATTTCTGCCTGTGACATCAATGATACGCTATGAAAATGACAAACAGGACGTCATAGAAAAAAGAATGCGAACTATAGAACATGGGTCATTCAGAATGCGAATACATGCTAAAATATGTTTTACAAATCTTGTGTTATGGCATCGTGTGTATGCTTAGGGACAACTTTCACTGGGAAGAGCTTTGTTATTTTGTCATTTGTGAGTACTAACAAATAAGAATTTGGAGATGAAGGGTTTGGGAATTTGTGTGTTTGGAAAACCATATTTTTGACAAAAAAAACATAAGTTTATCAATCTATAAACTTAGGGAACGCCCACAGCCACACAGTCTATCAATCTATAAACTTTTGGGATGATTCGAACCGACAATTTTATCAATCTATAAACTTCAATGTAGTTCACCCCAATACAGTTTATCAATCTATAAACGTAACTCTATTATGTTCAAAATTATGGTTTATGGATTGACAAACAAATTTGTAGTTGTTGTGCAGATTATGCTTAAAAAAGCTCAACTATATATACTATACACCCTTCTAGGACTGATGTTACAAGCCTTCAAATGTATTTTCAGCCCATTAACATTGAACTGGTGATGTCCCAAAAGTACCATGACCAAAACATATTGCAAGAACAGTCCTATGTTTTAACCATTCTCTGTACATGTTTGGGTTTCAGCAAAATCATCCCTAATTGTGTTTTTTACAGGGTGACAATGTATGATTCATAATCGTCAATTGCGCACAAACTAGAATAGCTGGCTTTTATTCAACACCCAGTATCAAATAGAGATGCTTATGGGTAAAGTTTTGCTTGGAGAATGCATAGCATGTTTCACCTGTGTTTGAAATCTTTTGATGTAGGCATACCAAAAGACCATTTCAACCTACAAGGTTCCGGCACTCTATGCACATGTGAAAAATATGTGTTGCATATGTGTTTGTTGCAATCATTCTAGTTTAACATTATAGTTCAGTTGGTGATGCAAGGGCATATGTATCTACAGCAACCTAGATGCTTGCAGTCATTGCTGCTGTTGAAAAGAATGATAGAAAAGATACATGTGGTTACCCACACTCAACAATTAAAGCTGTGTATATCTTTTTACACAGGCTCAATCTAGGAGTGGCTAGGCTTACATTAGACTGGTCATATGTCATCATAGCGAGCTATAGCGTCACAGCACGTGGACGAAAAGCTTGTAGCCAAAGAATGCTCACATGAGTTAAATCATGAATGAGCTTGAAATCTACAGATGCATCAAGATCACCAACAGTCTTTTTGCAAATGTTGATGAAAAAAGATGCTGAACTTTTGGAGATATGTGGTGGTTCAATCCCATAGGCAGCGGGGTCTATATCACTGCCTATATTTGAGTAAACTTCCAGTTTTGCTTTGGGATTAAACCACCCGCAAACAGAGAGGGATTTGTGTCAGTGGTAGGCATCCCCAGCAACCACCCAACATGAGTCAATCAATTCTTTCCTCGAACAAATGTATTTTCCGAAACACCTATCACTTCCAGAGTCTGTTAACTTCAGAAAGATATCAAGGAAAACATATGGGCAAAAAAACTGGAAACGGAGGGCAAGGACTATATCTATATACATTTTCACTGATGGCACATGGGTTATGAGAAATGATTGTTGATAGGATTTAGTTGTAGATAGACAAAATGAATGTCTCTTGAGTTTGGTGTTGATTTCTTCGGGAACGAACATGTATAGTGATTTAATCTCAAAGAGTTTCAAAGTGCAAGTAAAGCTTCTGCTGGTGGAACATCACATGTTTGCACGGTTCTTACAAGCCATTGGTAGAGGGTCATTCAACAACATTGATGAGAGATCCTAAAAATCACTTTTTCATGATTGATGCTAGCTGCTAGCTGGGCCATAACGGCTCGCTTTGGGCTGGGCACATCTGTGCTCGCCATTGAATTGTTGTTCATATCCATTCTTTGTAAATAAACATCTGTTTTCAAGAGCAACATGTTTTTTGACATCTATTTACTGTGTTTTCTGGATGCATGATACAAGTACATGTATCACTTTAGTTCTGCAGTTGTTATCAGTCTCAGTTAGTGTT
>OMLO01001848.1_pt1 | contig 16667 bp, 3 predicted proteins | sample 1674811 | NCBI WGS metagenome assembly OMLO01 (sample SAMN06265003, study PRJEB25207) | coral metagenome | isolation source: Coral host | place: Mexico:La Bocana,Puerto Morelos, Mexico | collected 2008-11-13 | reverse complement strand
GACCTTGATTATTCTGGATATCACAAAAACCGAATCTAATAATTGTTTTATTATACATTGAACGAAACAAAAAAAAATCGTTTGTGCTTCTTCACTGACGGCAAGAAAAACAAAGCGAGCGAACTTGACATGATTACCCTGAGAAATCGTGCACCACGGTCATACACGACATGATTACCCGTGACCTTGACATGATTATTAAATAATCTGCAGTTATGACGTCACAGGCGCGGATTTCGAAAATTCACTGTACGCTTTTGGCCAATCAGAAAAGAGATAGTGAGTTCAATGTATAATAATAAGTGTAATATGATGGCTATTTACCACTGAATAAGTTTATCTGACTGATAAATAAAGGGTGAAAGTTTCTAAAGAAACTGTGTTGCTGCGTCGGTGGGGGTAACAAGGTAATTTGTACTAAGTTGAAAATGTAAATTGGCCCTTCATCAGAAGCCCTTGTCACTCACTCTGACCATAGTTCCCATATTCCCTCTACTAACTATGCTCTGACCAAGGGCTAATGCTTGAAACGTCAGTTTTTTAACTCGTTACGGTGGCCAATTTACATTTTCAACTTAGTTGATATAACCAAATTACTCTGTGAGGTATAGTTTGCAAGATCAAAAATTTCGTGTTATCCACCCGTAAGGTGATAATTCATCACGTTCCCAGTCTCGGCCGAGTGTTGATGGCCCGGTTGATGGCCGCAGACTGATCAACTTTGCGGGGTCACTCAAAAATATCCTCTGTTTTGGCCGTCATATTTCAACTTATATTTCAACGACAGTTCTCTGAACAAAGTCTTATATTACGCCTGTGTGACCTGTGGTGATATAAGGCCAGATTGCCACCATCGTTTTGATGCTAGCGGGACTTCAGACGCGATGTTTGACGACGGTTGGCTGAAAGGTCTCATGAGTCCCGCACAGGGACGAAACATACGTATATTAGGCTCGCCATAATCATCCATTGTAAAAAGTAAGAAAGAACTGAAAAAATAACAATTAAACTAACTGCTTCTTACCTTACGTGACGCAGGATACCGTATAATACAACTTCAGTAATCCTCGTGGATACAATCAAGAGCTAGAGCTGTCGATATTTGATGACGAGCACGGTTGCGATGATTTCTGGGAAACACGACTGGTGATGGCGGGTTCGGGGATAGTACGTTTTCTCGATTGCTATCCGTTGGCCACTTGGCAGAAATGGAGCCGGTATTTGATTAACAATGCTTATCCATCCTAAGCCTCGCATCCATCATTCTCGTCCCCATAGCAGGTGAACCATTTCCAGTGCCAAGGCCGCGCCGGATAAGATTAGCTAATAGGGGGAACGAGAATGAAGAAGCGATCACACCGGTCGAATTACTCAGAAAATAAATTTCTCAAGTTCCCTTACGGGTCAGAGAGCGTCCAACCGGTGTTCTGGAAGGTCATGGGTTCGATTCCGTTTGGGGAACTCAGCTAAGCAAATTCCTTTTTTTTTCTGAGTAATTCGACTTGAGAACGCTTCTTCAGTTATTTGAAGAAATAGTACTGTCATTCAAATTTAGGCGCCATTCATGCAAAGTGTTTGTAATTCAATGCACGCTTGGATCAAAGTACAGTTCACAGGGTAAATTAGTTTTGGGGTGTCCGCTTATGCCTATCCTGGGTGTAAGAGGCTTTGCTTTTCTTTCCCTTTTGCGGCGAAGGTACCACTGAGAGTGGAGGATCGGGGAAATACCAAAAAAACCTTAAAAATACAGAAGAAGGTTTTTAATTATAGCTCGTAACTCCCGTAGTTAGTGGCTTTAACACGCGCGCAATTGGCGATTTCTTAACCGAAACAGACGAGCGCCGTCATTTGGCCACAACCCTGTAAGTCATAAAACTGTATTTCACTGCAAGATACGAGAAAAGCAGTCAGTGCAGGCTCCGATTACCGGGTTCAGATGCAATATTATGTTGTCCCCGCGCTGGGTTCGAAGAGCAAACGCGCCAAATTTTGGTAAGACAGTTATTTCCAATTGTGTACATGAGCTTCATAATGAAACAAGGACACTCGGAGCCCTAGTAGCGGAGAGTGAATCAAACCGACTTACAATAACTAGCGTTTTCCTAGAAAATAGGAAATGAGGGATAATGGGAATCCTACAAATTTCATCCATGTTTTGTAGATCATAGAGGGACTCAGATAGACAGCAGCAATGGCAAGGTTTAGATCGAGGAGGAAATTTTTGCCTTTTTCATTTTCAGGAGGGATTTGAACTAATATGATCATTGACTTTTATAGCATTTGGTGGCTCCTAAAGGAGCCGTTGTTTTGGGCGGGAAACCCGCACTGGGAGTTTACTTGCTGCTGGTGTACTTGGTCACAGCCTTGGTGCCTTCACTGACGGCGTGCTTGGCCAGTTCGCCAGGTAGAAGCAGCCTGATGGCGGTCTGGATCTCGCGGGAGCTGATGGTCGACTTCTTGTTGTAATGGGCAAGGCGGGAAGCTTCGGTGGCGATGCGCTCGAAAATGTCGTTGACAAACGAGTTCATGATGCCCATGGCTTTGCTGGAGATACCAGTGTCAGGGTGAACTTGCTTCAACACCTTGTAGATGTAGATAGCATAGCTTTCCTTTCTCTTTCCCCTTCTCTTCTTCTTTCCATCGACTGCCGCCTTTTTACCGGCCTTCTTCTCGCCTTTCTTTCCAACTGGAGCTTTTGGTGCCATCCTCTTCAACTTGCAAAGCAAATGAGCGTTCTTTCAAAATTTATGCTATTTATGCTGTACATAAATTATGAGTAGATCGAAATCTACGTTGTTTGATTGGATAGAGGCATCTATATGGTCTCTATGGTTCAATAGTTCGAAAACTTCGAAGGTTATGATTGGCACATTTCGATCCACTGCTTTCATTCAAAAGTCGTGGCCGATATTCGCGCGCTTATTCAGTTTTCCGTCACGTCGGGTCGCGCATAGGCAAAGCAAAGGTCACAAAGGCCAAATCTTTAGTTTCCTGTTGGGGTACCTACCGCCATCTGCGCAAGGGCAACTACGGCGAGCGCGTCGGCGCGGGATCTTGCTGCAATATCAGTGAATGTTTTCGCGTTAACCCCACAAGTTGAAACGAATTTGTATTAGTCGTTGAGTGGTCTTCAACTTAGTCAGTGTTCTGTCAATTTCAATTTCACACACGCAGACTGCAGTTCGCTCGGGTTAAGAAATAATTATTTCCGTAACTCCCATACGATTGCCGTCATATTCATTGAAATTGCAACTAGCATGTTAATGCTTCTGACATGATTTATACACGACAACGGAGAGATAAGGTACAGATTCTTTACTTATTCTTCATCGACGCTCTTCGAAGCTATGTGATTCACATTAGCTTTCTTCCTGCACGCACTTCTATCCTAGTTTCCGGTAGTTTCAGCTTCGCTAAGTCAAGAAAGAAGCTGGTAATAAAGCAGATCGAGCTATCTTCTCGTTCTCCTCCTCGCCACTCGCTTCATTTTTAGAGATTACTTAGAGTTTCTAGGTTTTATTACATGCATATAATATAACTTGGCCTCTTATTCCGTGTCAGAACACTTAGTATACTAACAACGTCTGACAAATGGAACAACTGACCGAACAGTGCGTAGATTTGATCATAATTGCTTTTACATGCAGAAGACCGACCTCTCAGGAAACACTAGAAATTTGTTATTGGTTAAAAAATGACAAAGTATGACAATAGTTTATTTTGTCGGTAGAATAGAAAATGTATTCACAGGAATAGACAATTTCCATAATAGGTCATAATAATTATTCTATCGTCGTACTTATAATTGCGCCATTGATGCGAAGTCAAGCGCGCGGTTTTTGCGCCATTTTAAAGTCTTTCATTTCGAAGTTCTTTCAAGTGCAAGAAGTTGACATTTGATGAACCTGGAACTCCTAGATGCCTTTTTTAAAATTTATAGAGCCTTATCCTTTACTGATTTGGCCACGTGGTTCCTCAAAACCTCTTTGGTGCACCCATAATTAGGCCACCCAAATCATAGTGGCAGCTGCGCGAAAAGCTCCAGTAAAAACCTTACAGCAGCGCTCCCTTGGCGATTTTTGTCAAGGAATCAGAGAAATCTTATCGAGTGAGCTCGAATTAGAGTAATATATTCCGATGAAGCGGTAATTTAGCGTGACAGATTTCCTAAGAATTTTGCGATTAAGTAGTACATTTACCAAACCAGATAAGACTCGATTTTTCCAATTATACGATTGTCCTACCATTGTTGTTTCAATTCTACAAATTTAATCAAATATCTTTTAAGAAATCATTTTTCGATTACACCATACTTTCAATTCTCTGATTTTTCGGGATTTTACACAGGGACGGATAACTTATCCGCCTACGCCGCTTCGAACAAACTTGCTTCATTGACCTTTTTACTCGGGTGCTCTTTTATGTACGCGCGATTTAGCACTTCTCGAACTTTTCTGACGCCATTCAGAGAACCACTTGTACCGTAGCCGTCGTCTCCCCCCTGGCTCCCCTCAATGTACGGCAAAAAGCTAAATAAAAGACAATGGTCAACATTTGTTATTGTCTTTTGCAAGCTAAGTTTCTTTTTCTTAGGATCTTAAAAGCGCGTTGCGGTACTTGTCCTTACAACAAACAAAGCTGTCGCCATTTTTTCCGTTATGCACGCAGGAACTGCAAGTACTAAATACGATGGAAAGGAACGCGTAGAACATGTTAAAGGATGGCTGTAGACGACTTTTGACCTTATGTTTTTTTTTTCAAGACAACGAATATGATTTCATCAGTGGGCAAGTTTTCGACTCCAAGCTATTCATTATACCAACACTGTTGACAGTATGGTTATTTGTACAGCTAGTATGACAGTTGTATGCATAGCATCAATATTTATTTATTACTCTGATTGACAAATTGTGTCGATTAAAATGACAATTCGTAAATAACTGACATAAATGTGACAAATTGGTTTTTTTTGTAGAAGTGTCTCTGCTTTTCTGACTTTTGCATCGTACGGGTAATTAATAGCGGAAAAACGCTAGCCTTATTTCAGGCTAAAATACTACAGCAAATAGTATGCAAATGCTTAAAATGCAAGTTTCCTCAGCTATGAGGGAAACTCCTTCAAATTAATCTACAACAGTGGCTACGGTCCTTAGATTCTCTTAATTCCTCATTTTCATACAGAACTTCCTCTGTTATGAGCTTGAAACATTCCCTGATATTAACGCCAGTCTTGCCACTGACTTCCATAAACGAAACACCATAGTCTATGGCAAACTAGGAAAAAAATGGATGATGAACGTAAATCAGTGATTGTATTACTAGTCAAATGTGGGAGGCGCAGTGGGTTCAAGATTAGAGATCGAGCGGTCTGGGTTCGAGCCCTGGGCTGGGTCATTGTGTTGCGTTCTTGGGCAAGACACTTTACTCTCACAGTGCCTCTCTTTACCCAGGAGTATAAATGGGTACCGGCGAACTTAATGCTGGGGTTAACCCTGCGATGCACTAGCATCCCATCCAGGGGGAAGTGGAAATACTCATAACCTCGTCCCCAGGCTGTCTCTCCACCCTCTCCCTTCGTCGACGACAAATGGAGGCAGAGGAGACAGAGCCTGGGAACGAGGTTGGAAATACTCCTAGCTGAGTGGCTTCATGTTACAGAAACCGGGATAGCTCCGACCTGCTGGGCCACTTGGCTCGTACACAGACTTAAACTAGTCAAATAAACAGTCTATCGGCCAAACAACCTGTTATGATTAGCTTGCCACAAATAAATTCATAATTCTTCTTATACAAAACTGTTTGCTGTTTCACAGACATAAAAACATATTAAGTTTTTGTTGCCTTCATATACACCCGAGGCGGAAGGGTCAAGTACTTCTAACCCTAAGGGTCAGTGTTCTCTGTTCACAGCTTGTTTTTATTAATAGGGGAAAAAGGATTTAAAGTATTGCCAACATGATAGAAAACCATTGAGTTGTGTGACAGTCACTAGAGTGTTTGTATCAGACTATGTAAGCAGAAACAGTCTCAGTTCAAAATAACGCAAGAAATATAGTGAAACCTACAGCAACAAGCTAGTCATCAATCCTCAGTTACACACAACAATATATAATAAGTAGTATATTACCTTCTCAAATGCTTTCTTGGAGATAACTCTTCTGTCCTCCATATCACACTTATTTCCAATGACAGCTATGGTGGGATATCGTTCGCAGTGCTAATAAGCAATACAGTCTTTGTCATCATCAAAAACAAGCTTAAGGTTTGACCTCAATGCATGTAGACAATTCTGTTGTGAATGAGATTTTGGTACGCATTGCAGGCCTATGATACCGGGTAAACTAATACCTAATAGCTTATAATATTCAGATTGAGATTTAAAACAGAACAGACTGGTATTGCTATGTCAAAAATATACCCAATGCTCATTTTGTTCATAGCTGTATTTTCACAAAGTCACTCGTGGTCAATTGGTTACTGATCAAGTCAAGAAAGCTTACTTAGTCAATTAGAGCTTGCTTTATATATGAATTATTTCCTAGAGCTGACCAGACCTAATATACAGTGAGAATGAATAGTCTGTTATTTATGATCTGCTATCATCTTAGTGCCCTAACTCAACCCTAACCCTAACCCTAAGTCTTCTAGTTGCTCTATGCTGGGTAGACTATGGAACACTTTCATTTAAGTGGATGCAGATATGCGTTTCCTCACTACCTACCTGATCAATATCCTGGAACCACTTTGAACAACTTTTGAACGAATTTTCATTTGTGATGTCGTATACCACCATTACGCCCTACGAAAGAGATAGGGTACTGACGGGTTACAAATGTCGTTGTAGATATTCAAGAGATCATGATCTGCCAATCACAGCCGGCAGAGCATAGTGCTTTATAAGGTTTTGCGTAACCAGTCTACATCGTGAGACAAACGATAATGCTTTATTATTATTATTAATTTTTACCTTGTATATGTTTCTACTTCAGGAGTATGCGAATCTGAGCTTTATAAGCAAAGTTACAAAGTCCGCTAAGCTACGATAGTCGCTAGTGATACAAATTTATGTTTCACCATTTTGGTTTTGTTTCTTGAATTTCTTCCCGGTCGACCTGGCTGAGATATAATTTTTTTTGTAAACAAGCCACCCGGTTAACGGGCTCTTAATATTTTCTTGCTGGGCCTAAAGAGAGCTTAAAAGCTACATGACCTTACACCAGTTAAATAAATACTGCGTTCAACAGACTGAGGTTCTTAGCTAAAGTAAGAAAATATCACTTTTCATTGGGTTTTCCCTATCCATGCAGCTAGTTTAAGGCAGGAACTAATTTAACTAATAGAGATGTTCTGTTCAGTGGTCGGAAGAAGCAAACCCTTGTCTTTCACCATCCTTCTTTCTGAGACTAAATGTTGTTCTTTAAAATCAGGACCCTGCTCGTCCAAAAGTAGTCCCTTATAACAAATTTACTTACTCTGACTCCTTTGAAAATAGATTTCTGAACGTCTTTACCTCCAGCTGCATCACTTGTCAAAAAAAAACAAATAAAAAGACCAATAAACAAACAAACAAACAAACAAACAGATAATTTACTAACCAAACACTACTGAACAAAACCCATCTTCTTTTGGTTTGCACCTCTTCCCCTACCCACCCCTCTGGAAATTCAAGTTAAGCTCTCATGGGCTTCCGGCTCCATTATTTCCTTTAGATAACAGATTTGATAACTTAGGGGACCCCAGATGAGAAGGATTTTTTGATTTGGTTGTTTGGGGTGCCTTTTTGCAATAAGGCTCCAGAGTTTATTGCCGCAATAGCGGCTATCTATAGCGTAAATTGTGAGCAAACCTCGCTCTCACATGCTTTCTGAGATTTTTAAAACGTCGCGAAAATTAAAATTAAGTCAACCCTTACTCCAAACGTTAATCGCAAATAGACGTGTACTCTGTATAGATCTACTTCGTTGCACAGGAGCATATCAAACTGTTTTCAGTTTCGTTTTGTTATATAGTTTTGTCCAGTGTCATCATTTTGGAACTATTGCTATACAAAAATAAAAACAGGTGTGCTAATACGGAGACTAACTGTTTATTTTAATGAAGATCAGTATTATGACAATTTTCGTAAAATTTAGTTTCGGTGACGCTTTTTCCTTTGGCTACATCGCGAGATTTAAATCCCGCGAAATATGACAGTTCCATTTTCACGAAATAACGTTCCTGCGAAAATGAGTAAACGTTTCAGCTGCTGTGATGTTAAAATATTTTTAAAATACATACGTTATTTGAAGTTTGATTTCTCTGCCCTCCACTTCAATTGTCGCTTTTCTTACTTCCTGGCCTGCCGGTGTCACAGAATTCATATGTTAAATGTGGATTAGGAAGTAAATCAGCCACACATTATACTGTTATAATGTAGGAGAGCTGACTGCTGCACTATAGGAGTCACAGGAGGTTATTAATGGGGCTACATCACGGTTTGAACATATCGAAAATTTAAGCCTAAATTTTTCAAGTTCGTCGTTTGTAATCCGTGTCAATCTTCTCCATCTTTAAACATCCTTTTTCCTTTATGGTTTAATATTTTCTCTTTGACGTTTTCCTATTTTATTAAATGAATATTTTAAATTTCCTTAAGTCAATTTCAAGGTAATTTTGTGTGTGGCCAAAATAACACAAAATACCTTGAATGAGCTCTCTGATGAACTTGCATGGTGTACTGATATTGGAAAAGTAATATAGAACTCATAGAAAAAGCGCAATATAAGTTATAAATATTATTATGACAAGATTTCCGTATATCCCCATACATTTATTATGCATACAGTTCTTTGTTTAAGTTAACAATAGCAGACAAAATAGAACCCCTTTGTGACTTAATTTCTACCCTGGGACTCCTTGCTCAATACGCTAGACTTTTTAGCTTTCTTACAGATTTTACAATACATGAATTTTTCATCTCTAATGTACACTAACAAAGTGTAACTTTTCACCTACGGCTCGAAAGTTTTCGTCCTTTAGAACTAGAAGGAGTTTCCTCTGTTGTCGATTGGGTCAAAGGTGTGCCAATTCCTGTTGAAAAAAACAGGATGACCCACCCCAAAAGGGTTGCTGAAAATTGAACGACGCACCCCTTACCAAGGGCTCAAAAACTAGCGACCCACCCCCTCTCTGCTCCGGCCAACCCACCTCAATACCTATTGAATAGTCCCTAAAAAGTAATCTTGTTTGCTTGGCGGACCTGTCCTTTGTCATCCCCTAAGCATAGAGCTTCTGTTAACTAGACTTCAATCGGTCAGATGGTTTTGTTCACGTTTTATGATGTGTATCCATGGTGATTGCATATAATAGCGTGTGAAGTGAATTGCTAATTTAAAAGCTTTATAATCAGGAATATATTTTAAAGACGAAAAACAGGACAGATTAATCTAGATTACTGACCAAATTTACAAACTTGATCGCAATAAATAATATAAGTAGTAAGAATAATAAAGTATTGAAAGTGAACGATGATAAAATAAACATCGTCGACGGGCGACGAGCAGCTGTAATTGGAATCCCCAAGTGAAGAAAAACATTACATTAAATGTTCTGAAAATTTGATGGAAAAATAATTAGATATTTATTAACTGACCTTCTGTCGCCTCCCCTTCCTCGTTGCTACAAAAACTGTTGACAATGCAGCTCTTTCCAACTCCTGAATCTCCTACAACTGCGATGTTTATTTCACAATCTTCTCCGGCCATTTTCCCGTCTTTATGAAGTCTATAAACAGCTGCAAATTATTGTGTACCAACTCAGTGAGCTGACACCAGATGGATGGATAGAACCGGAAGTTATCAGTATCGGCGGAAGTAATATACGAAATCCCGTGAGCCACCTGTGCCCCACCAGTACACGTAAATCGAAAGCGGAGGCCGGAGGTTCACTGAAATCGACATGGCTAGTCCTCGAACAAGACGAGTTCTAAAAGAAATAAAGCCGAAGGACGGCAATAGTGTAAGTAGAATCGAAAAAAAATGACGAGAAAAGTAATTTTGTATCGTTCTTATACGAAAATTGTGACAATTTCTTGTGTTTCTGATCGCGTAGAGTTGTTTCGAATGTGGGGCTCATAATCCACAGTGGGTAAGCGTGACCTATGGAATATGGATCTGTCTTGAATGTTCCGGCAAACATCGTGGATTAGGAGTTCATTTAAGGTACTATGATAAGATGCTTACATTGATAATGTACTATAGTCATCTTAGGGTAAACTTTTTATGTCAAAACCGAAGAGGAATTTTTTTTCTCGCTGGAAGCCGGTTGGACAAAATATTCTTATTATGATTTTGGTGGTGTATGAAGTATGGAATTCTATTGAGCAAGAATTTGATGGCGTCACATGTTTTTGGATAATTAATAATTTTGGTATAACAAGTGGGTTAATAAGTTCTCAGTTGTTAATTGCTTTGGGACTTTTTGTGTTTTTTTTTCGGGCCTTTGAGAGGGCCACGAAGTATTTCACAAAGTAGTTTCTACGGACGTAGATTAGATGTTGAGACATTTACAATGAAATCAACTAAGAACTTGTAGTTTTACCGTAGATTAAGAAAACTCTATGTTTTAACGTATTAACATTCAGTTTATCCCTGGGTTATATTAAAGATTAAGTAAAGTTTTGTAAAAACAACTATGTTATTGTAGAAGATAATATTTAATAAATTATCTGTCTTATTTTCATGTCCACACCAAATAATTATCCTGTCTTGCCTTCATATGCCTTTAATCTCCAGAACTGCTTGGGATACTGTGCCATTATATAATAACATAAGCCCGAGAGACAGATTACCCCAGATCTTTTATACCAGTTGTTTGTGTGTGTGCTTTCTCAATTGAATGTACATGCAACATTGAGCATTTGAATATAGCCAAATTTGAAAGAAAATGTGCTTGCAGATTGGTTAAAAATCATGTTTCGGTAAATTGATAGAAATGTAGAACTAGGTCAAGCTGTTGACATACTGACAGCATGAGCAAAGAGAATTTACATTTTCATGATCAAAGTTGAGCTTGAGATTTCTATCTTGTGATCATGCGTAGAAATCAGCTAAATAATCTAATTGTTTTTGTATAAATCTACTAGTCTGTCAAAACTGTATCAAAATCCTCTTCGCCGAAACCTTGAAATTGCATTCCAAGAAGCAGTTGTCATTTTGTGAACAAGTGTGCATTGCTACATATCCAATCAGAGAATGCCATTTGGCTAAACTACAGAATACAGAGCCACTTATTTACATCTTATTGAATCACAATAGTGCCTATTGTGTCCCGCTTCGTTCTTCAAAAGATTTTGACACATGTAAAACAGGTGGTCCAAAGTGGCCCTGCACTCTGTAGTTGCTCCTGGCATTTATTATAGAATGCTGGTAGACTTATACTAAAACTCAGTGATAGAAATCCACACATATGAGGACTTCACAATCTTTATTTCTTCAATCTGAGGACTGTATATCTTCACAATCTCGGTACAATCTTGAACTAACAACGTAAACAATCTTTTTTAAACACTTGTGCTTTTCTCTCACGTTCACAATCAACATCTCCCGCATTTTCACTCTCAAACACATGACTCATCTGTCAATTAACTTGAAGCTAAGCACGTGACCAGATGCGTAACTCTATGCGTAACACAATGTATAACGCCAATTACGAATTTCGGACACTCAGTATAAACACAGTACATGTTTTCTCCTATCAGAATACTATGAATGTTACTAACAGTTGTTTTTCACATAATAATGTGCTACATTCAAAAGGAAATAAGTGCCTCATTCCTAATAAGTTCCTCTGTCCAATAACGAACCAATCCTGCAAAAGTAAAGTAGCCCCCGGGATATCCCTTAGTGATATATTGAATCCTTACATTGAATTATGTTCTTGTTGAATTCTTGTTTAGTTTTGTCAGATCAGTTACTATGGACAAGTGGAAAGATATCGAGCTGGAAAAAATGAAGGTAAATTCTTCAAGCTTTAAAACTGGATGTGACATGGCGACCACTAACAGTGAAGCTTTATAATGATATGTACTGAGGTATTACAGTACATTTTGGAGCTGATATGCAAAACTGTACTCCAATGGAGAGAGAGGCAGTTTGAAATCAGGTGGCAAGCTCATAATTTATGTCCTAGCCATTAAAATATTCCAAGATCTAAACTCTTAAAACATCCAACCATCAACTGAAGGCAGGCTTTTAGCCAGATGGGTTTTGTATGTTGTCTGACTTATAAATTGTTTATTTGAGGCCCCCATAGCATATTTTGGATGTCCACTCTTTTTGACTGATGGAAATGTAGATTGGTAACTTAACTATTTATTTTATCTACCCCCTATGTATTAAATACTAATGATTATTTCTATAACAGGTCGGCGGTAATAGTAAGGCCAAAGCATTCTTCAAATCACAACCAGATTATCGAACAGACATGTCAATCCATGAAAAATATAACAGCAAAGCAGCTGCATTGTACAGAGACAAGGTATGATTTGCTTCCAGATGCATCCTTCCTAACATTGAAATAGTAATTCTCCTAAAAAATCGCAGCCATAATATCCCTAAAAAAGAAAATGTGACAAGTTGGTTATTCATGGTTTTTTTCCCTTAGCTGATGAGTTCTGTTATTCTCATCACCCGATTGACACTGTATGGATGCAATATGGAGAAATTAGGTGTTGGTCTGTTGGAGAGTTCTATTTTTAACATCACCGTACACCTGGCATTAAACCTAGTTAAACTAAATTACCATCAAACTCGAACAATCAAATGTTCAATTTACAATTCAGTACAGTTGAGTTCGGAAACTGAATGTTTGACTGTACACTTGGGTGCTAAAAGCTTCTCTCTTGTTTCAATTAGATTTCCACCTTAGCGGATGGAAGATCTTGGTCAGAAGAGACCTCAACAGCCAGAAATTGGGAACCACCACTCCCAAGAAGTTCAAGCAGCACAACTGTCAGTCGGATGCCAAATGGCTCAAGTTCAATCTCTCATAGTGCCTCTTCGCCAGAACTCATGTTAGGAATATCAAAGTACGAAAGGAAATTTGTTCAACTATAAAATTTACCACTGACAAAGTATTACTAACACACTGAAATACCTAGTATTTTAAACCTTCAAAAAAAGTCTTAAATTTTACAAGTTGTTAAAAACATTTTACCTAAAATTTTACAAACTTGGATCTAGAACAGTCACCTATATATCTATACAGTAGCATCTTCTTTCCACAGCAGCCAGGAATTTTCATCCTAACCTACCAGCAGTTCCAATCAATACACTTTGCTCTTAGTGAAATCTGCTAAAAACTTATACTTTTCAACAAGGGCAGGTCAGGTCAAATTAAATTAAAAATATTAAATACCTATGGTTTTAGTTTAGAATTAAAATTCTTTTACTGAGTATAAGCTGCCTTGGTTTTGTAGGAGTGAGTTAAATTCACAAAAGGAGGATTTCTTCAGTAGAAAACAGATGGAAAATGCCTCAAGACCTGAGTAAGTTTTGTGGTAGTGTTTTTATGTGCAATTGGCATAATTTATTAACTGAAGGCACCTTGGTCAAACAAATTCCTTTTTTTGTTTTGGTGTCTTTCTCAGGTTTATCATTATTTTGTTTGATCAGTCAGTGATAGTTTTCTCTTCTGTTACTGTTTCATTGTTATGTAAGGGAAAACATTTTTACTAGCTCTAATCCAAGATTTTGAAATGTTAAATTTGTTCATCAATGATTTTGTTTTGTTTTTTTTTGCTGCAGCAACCTTCCTCCAAGCCAAGGTGGTCGATACACTGGGTTTGGATCCGGACCAGTAGCCACATCAAACAGCAGCTCAGGTAAGCTATGTGATGCTGTTTGTCATAAGGAACTCAGAGTTATCTTCATTTTACATTTTTCTACTGTGATGGACCTCTTTTATTGGGTAGGGCTCTGTTCTAGACGTGCCTGGGTGCCATAGGTGACTAACTTTTGCCTTAGAGCGACTAGAAAAACTTAATTTTTTGTATAACCTTAAGTGCTGGGCACCCGGGATCTCATGTTGAGGAATCTTTGGGCTCCTTGTAATTTTTAGAAGACAGCCTTGATTATAGTACACTTTTCTTGCATTATTTTGGGTTTTCAGAGCACCTCATTTTACTGTTGATCAAAGTTTGCAAAAAGGTATATTGAATAATATATATGGGGTATTGACCAAGCGTGAGGTCAAGATGGCTGGATATTGGCCAAGTTCTTTTTTGCGTGTTTGTGGACCTCAACTTCATCTCAGTCCATAAACATGCAAAAAAAGGACGAGGCCAATATCCGGCTGTTTTGACCGAACAAGCTTGGTCAATAAAGGATTTATTATACGGGATAAAACACCATAACATGATAAATATTCCTTGCGGGACATAACCCGTATCCTGAGCGGGCAAGATGGCTCCATCCGCTCGGGTAGCCAATCACAGCGTGAGATTTGGCTCATCTTGCCCGCTCACGGAGCTAGTCGTATAATAATTTAATTTAAAATTTAATATAACCTTTGGTTTTTTATTCTTTTATTTTTCAGGCTGGGATGCTGCATTTTCATCACTGTCATCTGTAAGTTGGAAATACTATTAATATAATATCCTTACTGATTACAATTAGAGTTTCCTTCAACATCTACATTATTGTCAACTGTTTGCTGCAAACTATATTCACGAGGTTGTAAGAAGAAATTACAGAGTTACCATTCTTGGAAGTTTGTCTGAAAATAACAAAATGCTATCTGTAAAACAAACAGTACTTAGTAAGTTTTGCAAATTCTCAGAATTTCATTTTTGTCTTTAGGGTTGGAGTTCTTTTGCTGCAGGAGCTGCTCAATTTGCCACAGTCGCTTCACAACAGGTTATTCAACATCAAAATAATAATAATTATTATTAAGGGCACAAAATTCCACTATATTATATTTGAAACGGGAAGTGATTTTGTTTCTCTTCAGCCGCTTGGAGGTGAATAGTACTTGGCTAATCACCTCTGAGCTAGCTAATCAGTGTGCGCGAAAAGCACTATTCACTTGTGTGGTCTATACTAATTATAATTATTTTCAATTGTAGGCTGTCAAGCTGGGTTCTACAGTCAACGACTCAGTTATTAAACCAACAGCAACTAAGGTGTGTAAAATTAAGAAACATTCAATATTATTATGTATATCTTTTTCATGCATTCATCTTGTTATCAAAAATGTACCTTTTAAATTACTGGTAGTTCAAAAGCAAAGTTAATGTACTGTTTTCTTTTAATCTCAGGCAGCAGAACTGGGAACATCCATGAATGAAGGTGTAAAGAAAATGTCAACTAGGGTATGTTGAAAAGCCAAAGAATAATTATATTGGCTAGGGTTTAATATGTCCTTTACAATTCCAATACTTTTCTTAGTATCCTTGCTGATCAATGCTGGACTTCTGGATCAGGGTAATTGATGGTATACCCTTCAAGTTGCGTTTCAATTGCAACGGCACTGTTCCTAAAGCCCCCACTACAACTGGTACAAGTCTGGATTTATTAAAATTGTAAGATTATGGTTCCTCTTTCTCTTTCATCCATAGCAATCTCTATTTATTTTCAGGTTCAAGAGGGCAAACTGCTTGACGACATGTCAGCTTCAATGTCCACTTTGTCCAGTAAGGTAAGCATAACAAGTTTACAGTTTCTTTCTATGGTCTATGCCTTGATAGACCATAGACATGACTTCATGTAATGCTCTGGTCATTCCAGGATTGTGGAAAAAAACAAAACGTGTGCCAAGGTGTCAAAAAAAGCCAACAGAAACTGTTTTTTCATGCATGGCCCTTGTTCAGAGGTCTTTTAAGATTCCCATTCACCATTGCATACAACACAAACAAATAAAGGAAGGCACACTCTCCACATCTCTTCTTGTGTAGTGATTTGCCCCCCTTCAAAAAGTATTATGTGCTTTGTGATGGTTCATAGGTGTCCCTCGATTTTTTTTCTTCCAGCATACACCTACATGTATTTTTCCCATAGGGGTTATAATCACTGATTGTCAAAAAGATATTCTAAATGGAAAATTTGTCTTGACTAATAGGTACGGGATGCCAGTTCTAAGGGGTGGACAAACCTTCAGAGTGCCAGTGTGAAGGGCTGGACTAATATTCAAACACTTGTCAATCAAAACAGCAGTGGTGATTACGGCACCAAATCTCTTACAAGTGGAGCAAACGCTGGAGGAGGCTATGGAGCTGTTAACGGTGTGTCGCCGTTCAACAATATGGCTGGTGGTGATGGAAATTGGGATTGGGATAATTACACCGAAATCAATGAAGAGGGGGTTGATGATGGCGAGGGGATCAATGGCAAGGTAACAACAAACGTTGGCGATGAGGATGATAATGGAGATTCTTGGGCCTGGGGAAGTGACTCAGAGAGCCCAAAACAAAAGTCACCACCCAAGAATGGAGTCTCTCAGAGTGCAAAGCAATCATCAGCAAGACCAACTACAAGGACACCACCAAAGACTGATGCCGCAGCCAGTAATGATGGCTGGGGAGATCTGATAAATTGGGACAATGATGAGTGGGGTGAATCAAGTGGATGGAGTAATGAGGATTGGCAGAGTCCTGAAAGTAAATCAAAGATATCTGCTGGGGGGAATAGGGG
>OMLO01001847.1_pt1 | contig 16670 bp, 11 predicted proteins | sample 1674811 | NCBI WGS metagenome assembly OMLO01 (sample SAMN06265003, study PRJEB25207) | coral metagenome | isolation source: Coral host | place: Mexico:La Bocana,Puerto Morelos, Mexico | collected 2008-11-13 | reverse complement strand
TGAGCATTTTCCGGAACAGGTGTAAAAGCTGTGCAACTGTTTCTTTTCCATAGCATCTGGGAAATACTCTTCTAACACAGAAATTGCTTCTGAAACTGGTAACTGGTCAGGCATTGGATGAGTGCTTGCTTCAGTGGAAATTGCACTTTGCTCTCTGGCAGTTGTGGTAGTACTGCTGGAGTTTTGTATTTGTTGCTGTTCATCCTCAACAGGGAGTTGCTGGATACTTGATGAAGCTAATTAATACAATTTAGAGTGGGAAAAACTAACTTAAAATTTTATTAACTGAAATAGAAAGAGTTGTTAAAAAAAGGATTGACAAAATTGACTCTTTTATTTTCATGCTTTGTTGTATTGCAAGATTTGTGCTGCTCAACGATTGGTTTGAATTCAATCCTCGGTAGAACAGGAAAAGACTCAAAAAGATGCGAGAGGTCTGGGCTCGACTTTCAACATGGCCGCCGTTTTCTTGGTCCCGTGTTTACAGTGTTTACTGTTTAGCGACGAGCAATAAAATGCAAACTGATGAAAATCTACCTTCCTGTTATGAGAATGTTGCCTTTCCAAAACTATGAAGGCTGTCACAGACTTGAAAATTACAATGGGATGAAGTTAGCTTGAACAAACCAGCAAATTTAACATCGTGCGATTGAACAGCTGATAATCACGCGGTAATATATGCACAATAAATATAAACTTACCGATTTCTGTTCTTTCCTTTGAAAAAAAGAAGCTTGTTATTTTTCCTCTTTTTCCATCTTTTTCATTTTCCATGGATTTTCGCTTTGGCATCTTCTGACTTAATGAAAGTTTTTTCGTCCTCACTCGATCGTGTAACAGGGACCTTAAGATACGAGGACGGGAAGGCCAGGACGGCAGGGCAAAGGACGCGGGAAACTTTCGCGGGTCCTGTCATTTCGCCAAAAACAAAATGCTGTGCATTTTCGTAAAGGATGGTGACGTCAATAATTCGAACCTCGTACAAGCTTGTCGGAATTTACCCTGGCAGCGCAAATCACGCTACTTTCAAAACTATTTTACGGCAACACAAACATAATTTTCTGTGGTTTTGTCTAACAAAAGTAGCCAGCGTTAGAAACACGAGTTGCCGGCGAAAATGCCGGCCGCTGGCGCTTCTGGAGAACACTGGCAAAGTAATTATTTTCCTATTTAAAAGCCACAATCTTTTTTTGCAAGAAACCTACTCATCCCCTGAATATGATGGTCAGAATAGGGCAACAATATAATTTATTTGAACTGAAGCACACACTCAACCTAAATCCCAGTCCATTTCCAGAGAAAACCAAGCAGGACCACAAGATTGAGGATGGCCATTTACCTTCATCTTTTCACAGTATAAGAAGATTAGCAACCATGACATTTGCCAAAAGTAGGTGTTCATGAAACTAAAGCCTGAAATAATTCAGGCTTGAACAGAATTCCAACCCTTGACCTATGCAATACTGGTGCAGTGTTCTACCAACTGAGCTATCAAGCCAACTGGGAGCTGGTCATAACATACCCTTAGAAGGTGAAGAATGCAAATAAATAAATGAAAGATCATATATTTGAACTGCAGAGAAAGATACAAATTCGTCATTGATCATAGCAGTTATACACACAACTTAAGCAGTTGTAAAATTAAAGCCTGGAAAAAAATTCTGCAGAGAAAGATATGAATTCATGATTGATCATTGCAGTTATACACACAACTTAAGCAGTTGTGAAATTAAAGCCTGAAACTAAATTCAGGACTGAACAGGATTCAAAGCCAAGCAGGTTTGTTAACAAGCTCTTCATAGTGTTCTGCCCATCTACTTAGTTGCTTAACCACACCCATCAAGACACTTCCGTTCTTTCCTTTGATGGGACATTTGTTCATCCAAACTTTCCTTTTAGGGCATTAAGTAGAAAAAATATGACAGGAGACAATGTGTTACCTCTTAGAGGGGAAAGAATTTTAAGTCATTCCCACAAACAGGATGTTGGTACTGCTTGGGGGTTCTTTTCAATAAGTTTTGATGAGTATCACATCTTTTTATATGGGAGCACCCCATCTTTTTTATATGTCGCCCTCCCACACCCCTGGGCTTTTACATAGGAGTAAACACATCCATGTATTTAATAAATCATGATTTTCAAAAGCCACAGGCATGTTTTTCTGTAATTTTCGATGGAATTTCCACTAAGATTTTTTGTCATACTGGGGTTACAATTTCAAACTAAGTCTAGGGTTTATCATGATTCAGTCTTGATTTCAGTATGATACATAACCACAGGTTTAGACCACATGACAAAACCAACATCATCCTTGTCTCCAATATATTTGTACGAGTTGTAGCGTTGCACAAGTCAATTTTTTTTTGATAGGGAAAAAAAGATATTGTAGGAAAAAAAAATATATGAATGTGTCTTGTCACCTAAAAAAAATTAAACAAGACTCAGCTTGATCCGGTTTGATTGCACAGTACCATTTTGTTATTACCCAGGAGAACCTGGGATCATTGGATATTTGTGCACAGTCCCCCAACCGTTTGTCTGTTGGAGTTGGCAAAAATGGCGTCGGAGTGGAATGGTAAGTGTACGTTGAATCTATTTACATCCTATTACCTGCTGTATAAGAGCTAGGAATATTTTTCAGCTTTTCAAGAAAATGTTAAATATGTGACACTGCTCCTTTAATATCTACAAGTTCGAGTTCATTAATAGATAATCAACGAGATGTCACTCGCTATTTGAATGAAAAGATACTTACCTCGATAATCGGCACTTCTCTTTCCACTGCAACTAAATTAAAAAGCTAGCCAGTAATCTAGAACGCGGATGTGATAATATGATGCAAACAGAGTTACCATCCCATACAGACACCATTTTTGGCACAGTTGGGGGACTATGCACAAGACAACGATCCCAGGATCTTCTGGGTTCATATGTAATAACAAAATGACGTCACGCGATCATGCCGAACCAAGGTGAGGCTGTTGTTTATTGTCCTTTTAGTAGACGATACATATCCAAATAATTTTTTTCCTATTGAGAAAAAAGAAAAAAAGATACGATTTTATGATTGATCATCGCAGTTACACACACAACTTGAGCAGTTGTGAAATTAAAGCCTGAAAAAAAATTCAGGCCCAAACGGGACTCGAACCCATGTCCTCTGCGATACCGGTGCAGTGCTCTACCGACTGAACTATCAAGCCATCTGGGAGCTGGTCACTTCGTGAATTCGTAATATACCCGTAGACTGTGAATGATGCAAATGAATATAATGAAAGATCATATATTTGAACTGCAAAGAAAGATATGATTTTATGATTGATCATCGCAGTTACACACACAACTTGAGCAGTTGTGAAATTAAAGCCTGAAAAAAAAATTCAGGCCCAAACGGGATTTGAACCCATGACCTCTGCGATACTGGTGCAGTGCTCTACCGACTGAGCTATCAGCCATCTGGGAGCTGGTCACTTTGTGAATTTGTAATATACCCATAGAATTTGAATGATGCAAATGAATATATGAAAGATCATATAATTATTTGATCTGCGGAGAAAGATATGATTTTATGATTGATCATCACAGTTACACACACAACTTGAGCAGTTGTGAAATCAAAGCCTGAATGCGAATGATGCAAATGAATATATGAAAGATCATATATTTGAACTGCGGAGAAAGATCTGATTTTATGATTGATCATCGCAGTTACACACACAACTTGAGCAGTTGTGAAATTAAAGCCTATTTGCACATATTGTGATACAAAACCACTTGCCATATTATCATGTCATAAATTCTTGTGATATTTGATTTATTGTGTCATAAGAATTCTAGTGATATCTAATTTAAATTTAGCTGCACTTACCAGGTAGCTTAAGCCCAAGGATGGCAAAAAGTTTAGTGGGAATAATTTGCAATGAAAATGGCACCAATAATTTCTGTGTAAATAAATGGCACCAGTAATTTCCTGTGTAAATGGACCTTATGAGAGGCAAAGTGCTTAATTAAGGTTATCAGCCTCATCTACAATAATAGTTAACACACAGGCTCAAACCCAGCTGTTGTCCTTGTACTAGGACACAATGTGACTTAAAAAATTTGCATGAAGTACCTAAATCCTGCTTCCATTCTGCAACTTCTTGTGATGTGAGTTTCAGCCTGGACTCCTGAGATATATCTATTCTTGACTTGGGATGATGGAAATAAAGACTGTCTACCTGTTAATCAATTAGAACTTGCACACATCAAAACACCACTTCTTTCTTACCAACTAAATCTCTTAATAAAAACATCTACCAAGTGTGAACCCGGAATTAAATTTGGTTGCCAAAAAAAATGTCAATTGGATTATTTTTCTTCTCAGCAAAACACAAAAATGCAAGGTTGACCTCAAAAACTGTGTCTCAGATGTTTGGCACGTCTTCGTTATTTTTTTACAAGAAGATAGAGTTAGAAAAGGGAAAAGAATAGAGAACTGCCTGCGAAAAATAGGCATACCATAACTTTTTAAAGTGTATAGGACATGAAAAATTCTTTCTGCATATTTGAAAGGCATTTTGAAATACAAAAGAGTGGCATTTCTCTTTTTGAAATATCTTTTTTCGTTTCAGAGATATCGAAATTTTTCTATTATGCAAATTAGATCAGTGATGATGTCATAAGATTTGCAACTAAAAATGGTAAAATACTGAATAAAAAATATAAATTATCTGGAAAAATTAAAGCAGTGTTCTTGAAACTTGGCACCACAAATGTGCATTACAAAAGGAACAAAATGACACCCTAAGTTTTGTTGCTGTAGCAACTCTTTCAGCTTCAGTCTCTCTCTGTCATAAAAAACAAATGTCCCCATTTGCAACCTTTAAAGTGAGACAAAGGGTCCTGCTTGGAGCAAACATAGTTCCCATATTGTCTTAATTCCAATCACCAAATTGGCTGCGGTAGATGGTGCAGGTTCAAGACAAACACTGGGAATTTCAGTTTCTATTGAGACAACACCAGCAGTAAAACTGTTGTCATGGTAACTGCGTAAGGGTGTCATTTTGTTTCTTTTGTGATGCATATTTGTGGTGCCAAGAACACTGCTTCAATAGTTTTAGAGATATTGTTTATTGAGTATTTTACCATTTTTACTTGTAAACCTTATGACATCATGACTGATATGACTGATCTAATTTGCGTAATAGAAAAATGTCAATATCCCTGAAACAAAAAAAGGTATTTCAAAGAGAAAAACACCATTCTTCTGTATTTCGAAAGGCCTTTCATATAAGCCAAAAAATTTTTCATGTCATATACACTTTAATGAGACGAATAATCAAAATTCACAGACACAGTTTTATCGGCCAAAGTTCTTACAACATTCTGTCTGAATTTCAGTCCTATATAACAACAGCACTAAGACAGTAAACATGGAACAGGTATAAATTTCCTACAACAGTGCACAGTAAGTAATCCTCCAGTGAATAACTTCTTCATGAGTGAAGTCAGAATTCCAAGGTTAGTAAACGTGAAATTATCCCGAGATTAACCCGAACCGAATTAAAATGGCATTACAGAAGGGGTTGTTCACTATTTAGACAGAAACGCCGCAACTGTTATATCATTCCAACAGCGATTATGGTTCGTGGATCAAACAACTGTGTGTGGTTAATGTGCAATCTGAAAGAAAACTGTGGAAAGAGGTGTGTCGGTTCTTTTTGTGGGCAACACAAGTATCAACTTTAGAAAGGAATGAAAATTCTGCCCCGAGTCGCAGCCGTGATGTTGGGGTTTTGTGTAATTTCTGTCTTTGCATTTCTTTCAAACGGCTTATCCACTTCGCTTGTCAGTTTGTCCACTCTCAAACGGCATAAGCAAATTAATCCAACCATTATAATAAACTCTTATAATTTATCCGTTCATTGCTTTACAGGTTGAAAAGGAAACTTTAAATCCACTCAACTATATGGCAGAGGTCACCGCTTAATCATTTCGTGAAACTGCCGTTGTTTTGATTCAGTAGGTTGTTTAAATCTATTTAGCTCAAGTTACACCAGGAGTTATGGACACTTTAATAACATTATGGACACTTATTTTTGCAGTTTAATGTGAAAAGACGGTTTGTTGGATTCTTTGTGTGAAATCATCCAAATTCTTTGGTGGGCTTTTGACACTTTTATTGCTAATATTTTTTCATCTTTACTCATTTAGCGTTGAAACATTTTACTCAATTGAAATATTTTCTTCCTCTTCTTGACTTTACTACACTTATATCCAACAATAAGATTCATGTTGTTGTGACCCCTTGAATTTGCAAAAAGTTTCAAAGTTACCGACGCATGAAGAGTGACGTCATGTTTTTGTTTAAAGTGGGACTAACTTATGGGACTTATGGGAGGCAGCGTGGCCTAGTGGTTGGGCGCTGGACTTGTAATCTGGACGTCATGGGTTCAAATCCTGCTCCCTGCCACTAGATGGATTTGTCTTCGGTGGTCCCCAATTCAACTCCTCCACGCTTTGTAAATAGCCAGCTGGTCAGCCTCCCACCAGTTGGGATTCTTAACTAATTTCTGCTCTATTTGTAATATTTGTTTGCTTATTTACAGTGTCCACAATTAGCACAACAGTGCTAAAATAATTAATACTCTGACACTTAAAATAAAGTACCCCTAAATTTCTTTTTCACTAAAAAAAATTCTTCATGCTTTGGTGATTATTTATATGAAAAATTTTTTTGATTTTGTCAAATCCTCGATTTTTTATGCCCCGATGAAGTATGGAAAATCGTACTGAAATCGCTGCCATTTTGGCTCACGACCGTTTTTTCAAGGGTCAGGGGTCTGGTGACTACTGTGATGCCACTTCAAGAACACAACAATCAGTATTTCACGCCATTTCGTACAGTTTACTTGTTTATGTTTCAAGGTTTAATAGATTGATATTGGTCACAAATAGCAGAAATATGCCGCACAGATATGTCGTTGGAGGTTGCAGTAATGTAAGAAACTCAGAGAATGGAATAGTGCTTCATATGATACCGTTTTATGGCGATGAGCGTCTGGAAGCAAAGAAACAAAGGAAAAGATGGATAGATTTTGTAAGACAGAAATGTGCTGGATGGGACCCATCGAAGAGCTCGGTTATATGCTTGAAGCATTTTAAGGCAGACGACTTTGTTCGAAACTACGCCTTGATAACTGACAAAAAAGCCCAATCAGTTCCTTATTTAGTGCGAGACAGTTTCAAGTTTACTGTTTACCTGACTATTCATGTGGGGGAACTACTGCAGAAGACAAACAACCCTTGAGCGATTGAGACAAAAGAATGATAAGATTTTTAGGCTTCGTTCGAGCTCTTCGTTGGCCTTCATTTCTTCTTGGTATCTTTCTAACCATTCTGCATCAGCCAGTGGCTCGTCAGCATAAGCAGTATCGTTGTCACTTGAATCGCTCGAGGTTGTTGGGGATCGATGTGCGGAATGAATGCCCTTCATCTTCAAGGAAAGTGTACAAGCCAAGATCAACAAAATGTGAAGCTCTACAGGATGAGGCTGGGGAAAGTTTCTTTAGGAGTGAAGAGGAACTATAAGCACAGTCACTGTGAAATGTGGTGTTTAACATTAGAACTGAAGGTTTTCCTCAAACCTTTCATAGAAAGAAACACTAATACAAACACATACAAAGGATATTAGATTTTTTGGCTTTGTTTAGATTCTTTGCAGATGTTTTCAGAAATCAAAAAACCACAAACGGCTTCAAATAATTAAAGCTAAATGGAAAATACAACTTAGAACTTACGTTGTGAGAGGAAAAGACTGATAAAACCATTTTGATCCAAAAAAGCTTTATTTCATGTAATAATAGCATCTGAACTCCAATGAAAATATTAAAATGTGTCCAAATGTGTCTACAGATCACTCTCTCTGCAATTTCATTTCTTCATACTGTTTTGTATTTTTTGTCCGACCAGACTGGCTTCTTGTCTGGCCCCTGGCCTGACAAATGACCTCCTTATAAAGAAAAAATATTTGCAGGCTTGCAGCAAGGATATGGCAACCAACAGAGGCTTCAGGATGCGGCATGGGCAGATGATCACTTAAGAGCAACAGAAGCTGGTGCTGAGTGCTTATTATGACAAACCCTAGGTGATGCCCGATGGGATACATGCCAATCTAACCAATCTAATTTTACATTTAGTTCACGTCAGCCAGAGGAAGGGACACCTAGCAGTTCTTCACGCAGAAAGCCATGCTTGGGACCGACGTGCAAATAGTAGAAAATGGGTTGATTTGGTTTAGATCTTTTAATTCTGTAAACTTTCAAAGACCAGATTGGATCTGTGGCTCTTTTTACACAGCCTTCAAGCTCCCCAGGTTGGTAGAGATAGGGCACATTAACGAGAGAGGGGAACTTTTTTTCCCCTTTCTCCAACAGGCTTTGAATAAGGTGTTTAATGGCAACTGCTGGTTTTGTGCTGGTCAGGCTTGTTACCTCATTGTTCAGAGCAGCAGCAACTTCAGCAAGCCTTTTCACCAAAATTTTACAAGCTCGAGGGTTCAGCTTCTTTGTAGCGGCTTGTCACATCAACCACGCTGGGGGAGTATTTAAAAATTTGCGCCCCCAGGCAGTTTGTCGATATTCAAAAGATTGTGGACTGTACGAAAAACCTTTATGTTGAAGTCGTATCATAACAGCCCGATACCAAAAATGGAGGCAGTAGAGATAAAAACATGGGGAGCATCAACTTTCTTCATGTTAATACTATTACAGGTGTAAATATTTAGTCCATTTGTCTTACACCTTTGGGCGGTGTCATGCAAGCAGGTTGTGGCTCAACATGCGCTGGCTCAGGGGTTTTTTTTGCTGAATATGGCCTTGACCTGTTCATGTTTGTAATAAAGCCTGACCAGTGAAATGACTAAGCTGCCAACAGCAAGCCATTGGGTGATGCTGAGGCTGCTATTTTTTTCACCGCTACACCTGGGCTTTCGTTTTCTGTAGTCAGGGATGGCTCAGGGGCCGCAGTGGTGGCTTTCACCTTGTTCTTTGCTATTATGATAGCAGCCTCAGTTGCGGCTTTTTTCTGTTGTTCTGTTGTTGCGGGCCAGCTGCGTTCTTTCGGCAACCAATTTGCCAGCAGCCACATGCTTGCGTGCTGTGTGGTTGTAGTTTGAGTTGGAGTTGTCGCTTGCTGTGTGATCTCACCCTGCGAATGTGCTGCTGGGTCTCTCCCTGTGGATGTGCACTCTCAGATTGTTTGGTATACATTTTGAAACAAAGCAAATATAATAATGCTTAGCAATTACTCAGAATTTGTCTGCAATTATTCAGCAGTTGGTGAGGATTGCTTAGGAATTTGTTCCAATTTTGCTTTGTTCTTTCTCTCCAAATGCGAGTTAAAATCAATGTGTTTTGTTGTGATCAGCACCCAAACGCTGATGCCTATATGTCGAGATTCACCAGCTCGCTAGTGCGCCGTTTCACATCTTTGGAGGCTGCGCAGTCATTGAGGATTATCAGCGTGTTGGTGCCCTCGAAAAGACATCTCACGAGCTTCAACCACATTTCCACCTTGTGCTGCTTGCATATTATCACAAACATTCTTGGATCATTTTTACCAATTTGGCGGTAGGTCTTGTTGTTCGCAAATGTCAGGCAGATGTGCACGATGTAGTCGAACTTGCCACGGAAAGGGTCATAGACCTGGTCTACCACAAAACTTGATTTGCCTGAATTCATCGGGCCAACAATAAGAACGTTGAATGGAAGCTTGTTAGGGTCCATGTTTAATACTGCAGTTTCTAGCTGTCTGTCCATAATGTTGAACTGGGAGTTGGAGATGACGAATATATGGCAGTTTGCTTTGCCTTAGCCTTTGGTGCTCACTCGATTACCAGCTGGACTCCATCAGTACTGTGTATATGGCAATATACTCCTTGTAAATTATCTCAAGAAGCTCTGAAGGGAGGTTTTGAATGGCTTCAGAAAGTTGACAGTTGTTTGATCCACAAACCATAGCTGCTGTTGGAACAATATAATAGGGGGGGGCATTTCTGTCTAAATAGTGAACTACCCCCCACTGTTATCCCGTTTTAATTCAGTTTGGGTGCTTCACTGTTTCTTCACATTGTTCAGTAGTAATAAAGGAGTCAACCAATTCACCTGGAGTATGAAGTCGTTTTGCCTGGAGTATGAAGTCATTTCGCCCGAGAGTTCAGAATAGGTCTTTTCCTATTGGAAATATCTCAGAATCACAAGAATCAAGTCAAGTTCAAGATTTTTCCTGATGGATGGAAGGATGGATGATTGAGTTGCAAACCCATAAGACCCCTATATAGACAAAAGTCAAACCAAACAAAGCCCGTGGATAAATCATATGCTGATGAATCGCTAAAACATTTGTGGGTCTCACTCCTACACCCACGTGCAATGTGTTAACCAAAGTTAATTGAAATGGCAACCAAAGGTTGGGTCGCATTTGTCTTCTTTGCAAAAAAAACATTACTTAAGAGACCAGGCTACACATCTCAGTATTCTTCTTTTTAGCATGTAAACAGAAAAATGTAAAAAGTATTTTTTTATGAAAATAAAATTACGTAATTGATAACTTAATTCAATGTTCAATGCATTCAAATGGGGTATACTGATACCTTAACCTTATCGGGACCCTCAGAAAACGATGCTTAGTTACCCAACCCTTATACCCAGAGTAGTTTTTGTCACTTGCAGATGACTCAAGATGACACCTCAAAAGTAATGATCCATCGATCGATCCAGCGACCGGCACAAAACATCCCAAGTCTGATTACAGTCTGTTAAGAAAGCTCCCTTACTGAAATACATGTATAGGGCATAATTTATATCAGGTGAATCAACTCTCAGTCTGGGAGAAATGACTTCATACTCCGGGCGAAACGACTTTATACTCCAGGCGAATTGACTCTGGGTCCGGGCAAAATGACTCCAGGCAAACAGGACATTGGGCGAAATGACCGTAATTCACCGAAGCTAGCAAGGTTATTATAGTGGGAGGTTTAAACACACAAAAATGATATTCTGGAAATGAAGTATTACTTGGTTGACTCCCTTATTACTACTACAGGATACCAGTAATTCACAAAAGAACTATTTGATTTTCTGTAGTGTGCTTCACCAGAAGCCTCTTCATTCAAAGGCAAATATATACTCTTGTAAATGTAGCTCAATATTATACTCATATCTAAATGTAGATATCTAAGTGCAAAAAGACTTCAAAATTGATAAAATACATAGTATGCAGAGTACAAATAAACCTGTCTACACACGAGTGACAACAAAAGCCATGCACATAACCTCCCCTTGCATACACAATGATCAAGGTTTTCTTTACCTTCTCAATTTTAACCTTTGTACATAATTGCTGCAACACTGTCATGAAATTCAACATAAATCCATCTGAAGCAACTTGTCTATCATCAACCTAAATGAAGCAACATATCTAGCTTGTTATGCCATTTATATATGCTATACAATGCAAAATAGCGTTGTAAAGAAACAACGAAAAGTTCACACTTGACTTACCTGTATTTGTGCTTTGCGCTGATTTCTTTGCAAAACTGTAGCCATGAATTTCAGACAGGCATTACGACTCTCTGTAGACACTAGCATACTGTGAATTATCTTGAAAACTTCTGCCTATTTAAAACAAACATATTCTCTTATTGCAAAGCAGTTTGGAAGCTACCAGATTTTACACTAACATAGTCCTAGTTCAATTTTCTTAAATGTAGAAATGGAGACTTACATGTAATGATGTTAAACAATTGGGGGTAGGAGGTCAATTTTTTCCTCATACCTCATATAGTGTCGAATATATAATTATGCTAGAGAGCAGAGAGTGCCAGAGATTGAGAGCTTGCATGATAAAAGCAAAATTAAACACAGGTCTTCAACCAAAACATATTCAGTCACCTTCCACTAACCAGAGCATGCTACATATTTCAATTTATTTAGTTCTTTTGGTGATATGTATGCACGATTTTGCATCAATTATGTGACAGCTGAGAGAGGGGCCCAAAACAGTTAAAAGAATATGAGCTAACTAGGAATATTATGGTGCCTACCCTGACAAGATGAAGAGCACTTCTCAAAGTGACATTAACCAACTTCACATTTTCTGAGGACTCAGAGGAAAAGTAACGACCAACAACCTGTGGCTGTAATATAGAAATTTCTAAACTTATGTGTTGCCTTAAACAGTAGCACTTTTGAGGCCACTACACTAAATTCCTCATCCATACACATAGGGCATAACTATATCATTTGTATATTGACCTAGAGAAAAAAAATAAATGCCATGCAATGCATGGAGAAGCGATGATGTTTAAAAAATATTCCTAGAAGATTGGAACATAAGCAGACAAACTGATTCTTAAACTAAACTGTGAACTTTTGTGTTAGAAATTTTAGGGGCTCACATTTAGAGTAGTCCAACTTCATGTAGCTTACCTTAACACCTTAACAGAAATTTCAGTGCTTATAAAATGCTCATACAGTACTTTGAGAGTACTAATTCAATTCAGTCGTTTCAATTCATTGTTTCGGGTTTTAGTACATGCCAAAATCTTCAGCCTTTGAGCGGCTGAGCCATCCAATCACAAAAACTTGTCAATCTTTAAATGGCTGTGCCATATCCGTTCACAAAAAATCTTCATCCATTCGATAGCCGTTCACGTTATCCGGTTGTGAATGGCTTGTGCATTCAGAAACCACTTTGGTTATCCCTTCAAACTTATCCGCTGCGCTTGTCAGTTGGTCCACTCTCAAACAACATCAGCAAATTAATCCAACTGTTAGAGTAAACTCTTTAAATATCCGTTCATTGCTTGACAGGTTGAAAAGGAAAATCTAAAAGACATGTGTAATCACAATAATCATTCAGCTGTTGGCAAAAACAGGAAATGTTATCAGTTCAAAAGAAAACTTTGAATCCACTTAACTATATCACTTTATCATTTTGTGAATCGAAACAGACATCATTTTGATTCAGTAGGTTGTTTACATCTATTTAGCTCAAGTTACAGTCAAGTTACACTGTTACAGTCAAGTTATAACACAGGACAGTTTCCTTGCAATTATTGTTCGTGATTAATCGGCGATTAATTGTTCTCCTACGGCAGAAGTGGAAGACATGTTAATTGTTATTTTTGCAGTTTGATAAGACAGTTTGCCGGCTTCTTTGTGTGAAATTATCCAAATTCTTCGGTCTGCTTTTCACATTTTTTATTGCTAATATTTTTCATCTTTACTCGTTTAGCCTTGAAACATTTTACTCAATTGAAATAATTTCTTTACTCCCTCTTCTTGACTTTACTACTCTTATTTTTATCCAACAATAAGATTTTATATGTTGTTGTGACGTCTTGAGTTTCAAAGTTACTGACGTGTGAAAAGTTACGCTTTTGTCTTGTTTTCACCAACTGAGAAACTTGGTTGTTTTAAAATTTCAGTTGTATTTGGAAGCTACTTCCCAGTTAATATGTTTCTTTTTAAATCTTTGCCACAGGAGCTATTCTGTTCAGAAGATGCTAATTCAAATAAGCTCATTTTGCGCTGCTACCACGCCACAGGGTTTGGGACTCCGGGACACAGTAAAACTTCCTCCAGGTCACCAAAAAACAAAATATCTCATTTTCTTTAAGCTTCTAAATTAATTATTGGCATGCTGATCTAGTACATCATGCATAAAAAATCAACGAGGAATTTCAAACAACTTACATGTATAGCTCACTTTTTTTAATCATCTGTTTGTGCTTATAAAAACGTGATGTGATATCTGACCACTTCTGTGGCAAATCAGTCATATTCCAGAGCAGTCACAGATGAATTACCTTGTGCTATAGCTTAAGGTTTAACAAAAAATCACACAAGTCACACAATCTGAGGTTTAAGCTACCCACAACTAACATTGACATAAATGCAAGTTTGGTCTCATTGTTGTTTATCTCAGCAAAATATTTAATTTTCCTTCAAATCTCTGAGGTAGCTTCAATAAAACTGCTAAATAATACACTTCAATTGCCTAAACCCACAAAAAATACTTACAAAATTGCAAATAAATTAATAAAATAAACTTGGAAAGTAAGTACAATCTTATTTGTCACACAGAGAAAGTGAAAGCTGTAACAGTAGCGCATTCTATGACTGATGTAATAACTTTTCAAAATGTTTGCTTGAGTCCAACACACCAATAAAACCAAAAGAAAATATATTTTATACCTGATAAAGAAAATATTAACATTTTCCGCAGATTATTACAGAATATTACAACAGCTTTTGGTCTTCTTGCTGGGCATTTAACTTTGCATGACTTTTTAATTGTCTTGTAATCAATCAAAAATTCACTGCGAAAAAAACACAATAAGGATACTCAAAAGGCAATTTATCAGTGACATTCTGTCTTAGTTTTTGGCAAATTATCAATAATCTTATTGCATATGAGAAAGTCCAACTTCGACACATCCTATAAATGACACTTGCTTCTTATGTATGAGATACTCACCACAAATAAAGCGCTTCAAAAACACAAAAAGGTAATATATTTTTTGCTTAATAAAGAGTAGAATACTCATAACATTTTCAGTACATTAAGATCTTAATAGCTTTTGCCAAATAAATATCATAAGTTGTGTGATTTGGCAGACTGGAAGGTTTAAACAGACTGGAAGTTTCGATCTGGTCACTGACAAAACGAAAAAAAAAAAATTAAAAACGATATCCCCTGTGCAGAGCAAGAACCACGCTGGATCTATGGCCACACAGTTAAATAATGTGAAAAACAAACAAATATGATGTCTCAGAATAAGTGTAACAATTAACCAATACCATACATATACATAAAAAGCACTTCCAAAAATATAATTACTAGTATGACTGTGTCTGTTTTGTAAGGATGACATTATAGTGCTCTAAAATGTATTGTTTCTTTACCTGTAGCTATATACCTACATTAAACTTCTTTTTAATTTTGTAAGCATAATTAAGTTATGAATTTATGATTGATCATCGCAGTTACACACATTATCAAGTTACTTACACAATCTTCAGAAAACACAGATGGACTAAGAAATGGTCCAAGAAGAGACAGTTTCTCAATCTCCTTTCCCTCTGCTTTTGATAATGGTGATGGTATCCACAGATCAGTCAAAGTCACCATCTATGTAGAAATACAACAAGCACTTCATATCTGTGAGTGAGAAGATATCTAACAAATTTTACAGGGCAAGCCATATTGGCACAAGGCTGAGGATTTGCAATTTATAATAAAAGTCTGTTTTCATTTCCAGCATTCCCTAGACCTCCCAAAGCATTCAGTGTTTCACTAAAAAATTAGGAAGGCATCTTCCTGGCAAGGTGTTCAAGTCTGTTCAGTGTTCCTTCTTTGCATCCAAGAGTTATTTTTTTGTGAAATAAAAGCCCCTGGAGGTTGCAATACTCAATTGAAAGGAAACTGTCCTGTGTTAGTTTGTATTCTGTGATCTTCAATCGTCTGGGTGATGGTCAATTGTCTGGGTGATGGTAGTTCAGAAGGGAACTGTTGTTGGTCATTGATTAAGTCATCTGTAAGGTGCTGCTTTTTCCAAGTTTGTGTAACAGCTTTCCAGAGTCAGTTGTTGAAAATAGTTTGTACTGTAGGTTCTCATAATAAATGCTTCTCAGTTTGTTATTCTATGACTTGACATGCCAGGCGTAACTATCTGATAACTAGATTAGTTTTTGTTTATCTGTGAAATGATAATTAGTGTTTTGAAAACAAACAAAAAAACTTTCTACTACTTTTGACAGATATTTAACTCTATACCATTATTTTATCTCCAGCAAAGAAAAAAAGCACATCATCCCTATTTGTTTTCAAGAAAACAAGGGTATCATGTTGCATACCTTTAAAAGGAAAACTAAGGTATCAAGATGCAAACATTGGTGTGGAGTGAAAAATGAAATTGTCACTTTTGCTAGTCAACATATTGCTGAATTTAACTCATTTAATACAGAGTTAGAGGGAGACTGATAAGGAAAGCTGCAGACTTCAAAGGACAAACTCTTTGTTTTGGTTTATGGCATGTCATGTGACCGCAAATGTGAACAGAATATCAAGATGGCGAGCAGTGAGTAGCTTCGACTTTGCAAGAGTTCATTATTGTGAAGAGGATTCAAAAGTGATATCAGGGGTCAACTGCTCTGTCCTTGGGTGTGGATTGTGCAGACAGTTGAAGGAAATAGGAATTTTTAAGCTGCCTGTTGCGAAAGATAAGGCTCATCGAAAAAGGCGCAATGACTAGAGAAGTAACGAGAGCACAGGAATTCAACCCGGATTTCAAGGAAAAGATAAAAAATGACAAAGTACATGCTTGCGGGAAAGTTTGTTGAAATACGTAAGTATTGCTTTACTTTCTGTCGAACTGTAAAGAAATGTTTTCACACATTCACAACAAGAAACATAAAATGTGGCTGACAGGATAAGTGCAGAGGCATAATTCAGGTTACATATAGGAGAAACTGAAGGTGTTTACAAACCAGGAAGACAGAATATAATTATTAGGAAGACAAAAACCTTCAAATCAAAGGCCTTTTTGGTAGGTAAAGTCTGCATACGAGCCAAGTGGCCCATCAGGCCGGAGCTTATCCCGGTTTCCATAGCATGAAGCGACT
>OMLO01001846.1_pt1 | contig 16674 bp, 25 predicted proteins | sample 1674811 | NCBI WGS metagenome assembly OMLO01 (sample SAMN06265003, study PRJEB25207) | coral metagenome | isolation source: Coral host | place: Mexico:La Bocana,Puerto Morelos, Mexico | collected 2008-11-13 | reverse complement strand
CACTGCCACCCAGGGGTGTTTCAATCAAGGGCCGCAATGAGGCGGATGCATCAAACGTGCCATGGTAACGACTGGTTTCCTTGGGATTCTGAACATCTTAAGGATCCGAAAAGAGAACCGCGAAACTTAAGGTGAGTTGATACAAATTACACTAAAAACTTTCTGGAAGTGAAGGTGATTTTTGGTTAAAGATGTCTTTTGAGATAATTTAGACTTGCCTAGGCATTTGAGTATGATATGTTTGGGCTCATTACGGTGTCCTTCGTAGATTGAGACCTCGAGAGCTATACTTCCGATTGGCAACCCGAATGGTGCTTGTTTGCGACTTTGCAAAATTTGTGGCTGTCCCTTCAAAATCATTTCACATCCTGGAACTATGATAAAACTAACAAAGTTCCATCTTCCACATTTTCCCAACAAACACCATATACCAACCGATTGCAGCCAAACTTCCGTTCGTGGATAGCTGATCAACCCAGACGAATAGAGCTCCTCTTCCCAACAGGATTGCCAGCGCATGAATCTGTAGAATTTACACAAAAAAACAATACGCATCATGCGGTGTAATGAAGACACAATGAACACGTGCGGTGTGATGAACACACAACAAACGAGGGGAAGTGACAACGTGAACTTGGATTTCGAAGCCTATATCTCCTGGAGAGATGTTACTAAATAGCAACAAATCCAGTCAAAAAAATGACACCTATCTTATCCCTTGGAACATGCTCACGGTAGAAAACAACATCAATCATTACCTGACATTGCAACTGCAGCATCTACCTTGGATTGAGTTGGAAAAAACCCCATCTGATTTGACATACATCAGCCATCAGTTGCTTCTTTACATCTCTAGCCATGCCATGCAAAGCAAAACACCTGAAAGTCCACTTAGTGACTTAGTGTCCCCCGTCTCCCTTTCCAAAAAAAATGGTGATGTCATGCAACAACTCAATGTGTTTTTTCCCCCGTATTTTTACCCAGTGTTCCTCGGCCAGCTTCATTGTTTGCTTCGGTCCCAGATTCAATGCATTGCTGGCTGCACGCAGCAAAGCCACTGTATTCAAACCCAGGGGACGTGGAAGCAACTCCTGAAGGGATTGGAAAACCAACACAAGAACAACACAAAGCATACATGATACAGACTACATCCCCAAAAATTCATATAGTAATGGCCTCGTTCCACAAACAGTCTTGGCTTTGCATCACATGGAAGGAGGAATGACAGAATGAGGAAACTTGAGAAATAGAGATAGTAAAACGACAACTTCCAGATTGACATTGACATTATAACGGCTAAACCTCTTGAACATATGGCTGATCTCGCAACATCACAGGGAGGAAAATGTACCACACCAAAAAGTTGTACCAAGGCACCTAGTCACCTGCAATATATCCAATATCATACATCTAAAAATATCGCAAATACTATGATATATATATATACTGGTTGGTGGTTTCAACCCATCTGAAAAAATATTAGTCAGATTGTTCACTCCCTGGCGGCGAATCTGGATGAGGCACAGCGTCCCATACGCTTTCCATGCATAGGATGCAACTAAGGTCAAAGATGAGGTGAGACACCAAAAGAGTCAAATATAAATTCCCGACCAGATGACACCAAATGTGAAGTCAAACATCAAAAAGGGACCCCCCAATCACGAAGGAACTGAGATCTGCCATGCAAGGTTCTGAAGGCAAGCAATTTAAGGGCATCTTGATTTATGTAGGGAACACCCCCAGAGATACAACCAGCAGGTAGTGTTCGTCCTACACTTTTGCATTCAGCCACTTGAACTCCAGGCACAATGGATGTTTCAGGGAAGTTTGGAATAAGCTTCTGGGGCATCGGCAAGATTACCCAGTTTCAAACCTGCATGCCAAAATGCATAGGCGAGTTCAATGTATGCGGTGGGCCCATTATCAACAAGCTTCCATTTCAAGGATAACGAGAAAGTGATGATGTGATCCCAATTACTTTGTGAAAGGTTGGCATACGACTTAAGCTGATTATCACAAGGAAAATTCGATGCCCATGTGCATTGCTCAAGCGTACGATTCCATTCCATGTTGGTAACAGGACAGGGTACTCAGAAATACTATGGGCACGTGTGATTTGATGTGGAAGGACGTTGCTTTGTTGTGTGTTATGTAAGTGAGCAACTGCAGCTTGATTCTCAATGGAAGGGTTGTCACGTTCAACGCAATTTTGAGCGCTGACCTCATCACTAAGTTTCGCTAACCATTTCTGCCACTTGGCAATTTTAGAACAGTTTCCCGAGTAAAGGAGTTCGGTTGATTATCTTGGCAAATGGCTTGTTTAGCAAAACGGTCAGCTTGTCTATTACATCTAATATCAATCCAAGAGGATCCTGCTGCACGACCCTCAGCATCAGAAATCTGGTAGATTGGTGTGGTTTCCTGCAAATGTGAGGGTACCCATCTGACAGTCAAGGGATTGTCTGAGACGCTCAGGCGTTGTTCATAAATGGAGAGCAAGAAGCACCACCATTCAAAATGTTGCCAGTTGTGTGGGGGACTTCAATGAACTGATGAGTTGATTGGTTTGGCTCAAAATTGAATCGCAATCAGATGACACCCATACGGGATTTGGACGCGTACAAAAAGCATAGATAAGTGCCCACAACTCGGTGCTATAGGAACTCAATACAGGGTGTTGAACAGTACCATTATGAATGCACTCACCATCCTGATTTATGATTGAAAAACCACCTTTACGCATCCAGAAAAATTCAGGAAAGTCGCAACTTCCATCCGTCCAAACAAAAGTGGTCTGATCGACAGATGTGGGGGACCATTGCGCAACTAAGATCTGTGATACACTTGTTGCAGAAAGCCTTTCAAGAACAATGTTTGGTGGCACTTCAACCAGTCCTAGGAGTTGGAAGTTGGGCCCAAGACCATCAAGAAATTCCGGCTGTGAATCACGACAAGGAAGGTCTGGACATTCTGTTACGAGGTGCAGTAAAGTTTCAGTAACACTCTTGCAAAATCTACACAGATTGTTTTCAGTGAAACCGGCTCGAAATCTTCTATCATTGGTTGGGGTGCAACCAACCATGGAACTCTCCCTGTAAGACGTGAGCTCGATACCATTTTCAAAGATATGAAAAAATGGTTCAAAAACTGGCGCAGAAAAGATTCTGGGGAAATATGGTATTAGTTAAAATAACGGTAAGATTTCCACCCATGGTAAGATTTCCACCCTGACAGTCTTTTTCCCATGTCTGTTTTCGGGCAACGCCTTTGGCATTTATAGTCAGCTGTCACCTAAAACACTATTGGTTTTTAGGATCAGAGGGTGAGGCTAGTTCACCATTTGCCAAGTTCAACTTGCTCAACTTGTTTTGCTCCATCTTAATCATTTCGCGAGCACTTTCTTGGTCGCATTTGCAATCTCTCGAGATCAAATTGAGAGGTCCGCGTTCATTCCTCCAGGGAAAAGTCAATTTAGGAAAACTGCTTGGCATGTCATCCATATCTATGTTGTCATGCCAACATGCTTTGTCATGCCATATTTTCATGATAAATTTTATTCATTCATGTTATCATGTCAACATGTTTTGTCATGCCACGTTTTCAAATTAAACCTTAGATGTTGTCATGTCAACATGTTTTGTCATGCCATGTTTTCAAACATATTAAACCTTTTGTCATTCATGTTGTCATGCCAAAATGCTTTGTCATGCCATGTTTTTTCAAAATAAACCTCGGTACCTTGGAAGCCAGTCTTCCACAAATGGAATCCCACAACTTAAGCAAAGCCTTTCACAGCCAATGACCTCCAAGTAGGATTGGTAGTCCATCTTCTCAACAAAGTTCTCACCCATAGTCACAATCAGCCAAAAACAGAGCAAATACAATAGAGCCAAAAATGCTTTAGGGTGGCAATATGAGTGGTGGCCTTACGGTGTCAAGTTCACTTGGTTTGACATGCTGGCATGACATGTTAGCTTCACATCATGTTTGTTTGGCATTTTGGCATGGCATGATGTTGGTTTGGCATGGCATGTTGATTTGTCATAAATGGAAACCCTTACTAACTCACGTCATTTTCCAGCTCGGACCAAGTCACTTCTTGAAGATAGGCTTCATCACTTTTTTGTGATCTGGAGATTCTTGTTTGGTTTCCCGCCTTTGGTAAAGGGCAACTGTTGAATCAATCAACGCCTGCACCCTGATACGGTTTTCACGGTCCTCAACACTTAATTTTGAAATCACTTTGGACCGGATATCTTTCATAGTTAAGGACCCTGATGATTCCTCACTCAGCACAGCTTTCACAAGCCGCTTGACCTTCTTGTTCAAGGAGGGTTCCTCCTGCACCACCCCCCCCATATGAAAAAAAGCTATAGTGGCATCTTTCCTGCGCCCAGTCCTGATCAGGTGCACCATCATTTGGCATACCAGCACTTCTGCCTCCAAGCCCAGGTTCCAATCAAGTTTAAATTGAAGCTACACCATCACATGACAAATTTCACATCATGCCACAAAGCCAACAATTGAAGAGCCGTCACAAGACACTTGTTTTTTCCAATCATTGCATTAAACGGTGGGCCCTGTACAAGTTCCCTCGGTTCGTGCTTGACATCAGGAGACCTGTGATGTCGATGTGATGTTCAGTCAGAATTCGGTCTAAGACCTTGAACGGGATTTGTGAATCATTTTCCAGATCAAATCCCCACAGCAAAATTTTGTCGGCTTTGACAATTGATGGTGGTAGCGGCACCAACTCCTCAACTGGGATGGTGTCTGCTGGGGACCAAGAAGAAAAGATGTCTAAAACCTGTTTTTTCCGACCAACTTTCATGTTGGCCTCACGGGATTTTCCGGGAAAGTACCACTGCACCAGGCACTCTTCATCATCAATGTCAAGAGCTTCCCCCAAAACAAATGGAAGGACCGCCCTTCCTCCTTCGCAATTTCTCACAATCACATAATCACCAGCAACACAATAAGGACACATAGCTTGGGGTTCTTCAGATGCCCCAGAAACAACACGCATCAGGGACTCCACTGGCATCCCAGGAACATCAGCTCCTGCAGTAAACAATCATGAAGTTACAGCAAATGTCAGTGCTACTTCAAACCTGTCAATGCTTTACAATTGCCAACATTTTAAATCATTGAACATGTCAAGTCATGTCAATATCAGTTGTCATGTCAAAGAAGGTCATGATCATGCCAAAATCATGGACAATATCACAAGAACATCCTGGGGCAGCTGCAAGTAGAACATCATCGGGCACTTGGTGGTGACCATCACGCACAGGAATGCTGGTAGCATTCCGGTTGACATTCAAAATGTCTTCAACCATGCGCTCCACTGGCATAACACTGCCGAAGTCGGTAGAAGTGACCTTCTTCAACCATTCAAGTCCTTGTTTTTCCTTTTCATGGAGTTGATTGGTTGAAGCCAGTGTGAACTCAAATTTGGTGATGAAGTCTGCAAATTTTGCTTTCTGGGTTTCATTGAATTGATGGTACACAGGTCCTGGGAAACTTCTTTTAACCACCTCGATCTGATCCGGGAAGAGCACGAGCTTCGGCCTGCTCCAAGCATCATCAGAAAGGTACCTCAAATCAAGGGAATTTGGAATGCTTTGGTAGCAAATCAAGGGAATCTTTAGCCAAGAAGCTGTTTCCACCGGCAGAAGATGCCACCTGCAGTCCTGCAAGCCAGGAAAAGATAGCAAAAGGTTGATTGAGGTGTTTGACTTCAAACAACACGAGCCGTCCTGAAAACTTCCAGGTCATGTACATTCCGGAGATTATGTACATCCACTCCCAACTTTGTTCGATAGGCCTCAAAGTCAAGTTGGGCTGAAAGATGATTTGACTGGACAATGTAACTCTTCAAACCTCGTTTGATAATGTCCATCATCTCTGGCTCACTCAAGTAGCTCTTTCCAATCAGTGCAGCTCTGATTCGAGAAAAAGCCCGGTCACAGTGGGAATGTGTGTGACCCACCAACTTGTAGCAGGTGCGAATTCGCCACAACCGTGTTGAGGAAAGCACTGAAAGCATCCATACAATGGCCGTGAAGACAATGCCATTTTTGGTCTCTTTTGGGGTATTGTCTGCAGAGAGAACCAGGCTCTGCGGAACATAGCCCGCCTCACAAATCTTCCTGTGTAGATTTTGGAAAATCAGGGACCCCTGTGAACTACCACCATGTTTAGAATCCTCCCAAACGCTGGTGATTGTGAGATCATCATGCGGAGTTCCCGTCCATATGCATCCCACCAATCCAATCACCATCAAATAACCGGTACGCATGAGAGGCGTCGATCGCCTGACACACTGGATTCTATTGTAAATCAAAATAAAGCACTCATGACCATTCCATTCTCACATATTACTAACATTCTGAGCTGATTAAAATCAAGTTGCATGCTATGGACACAGGGCAAGTTCGTCTTGCTTTGATCCATCTTGTCCACTTGAAAGTGCCTTAGAACAAAATAGGTGAGGTTGAAACAACAAGTAAAATCAAGTCAAGTCAACCTATCTCAAGCAGTCAGAGTATAACAACAATTTCCAAGTTACCATTCATCATGCTGTGACCTGCGGGCTTGCTCCATCAGCCTCTCATCACAAAGCCTTTGAGCAGATTGAAAGGCATAATGCTTGCCTAGCCGGTGGCGCAATGCCTTCAGCAGGTCATCATTGTCACGGCCAGTTGAACCAATGAGGGACTGAAGCAGTTTGCACACAGAACATGCAACAAACATGGAAGTCCTTGATGCTATTTGGATGTGTGGGCATTCAACCCTCCAAACTTCAAAGAACGTCACTTGTGTAGCCGGTCTGAAATCCAATCTAGAAAGATCTTCTTGCGAGCGCTCAAAAGCATACATGGCATAGTATTCGGATTTCCGTCCATAGGGCAAATACACACACCCATTCATCGGAGATTGTTCACCATACAATTCTGCATGTTGCTCCAACCACACACGGGCATCCTTAGAACTCATTCATGTCAGAAACAAGCACTCACAAATGCTTTCAGCAACAGCAAAAGGTCAAATATTCATACATGCCAAGGCTCTATGTAGCGGGGAGGTTTGGATTGGGAACGGATACTCAATCGACTAAGTCCTTCCTGCTTGCTCAAGACTGTGATTTGGCCCTTAGCAATTGCCTCTCTTGCCAGTTGCAATTGATTTGATGTCACTCCAGACACCATTTGGAATGCTTGTTGGCATAGGACAACCCCCATGATCTTGAAACCATTTTTCTCCTTCAGAAGCTGGATTAGAAGTTCCATCCGCTGATACTTCGGAATGGAGGCCCACAGGATTCTGAAATTTCTTACGATACCAACGTTTTCCCTGAACAAAGCCAGGCACCGATGGGGAGTGGACCCTTTCGAACATTCCTGAGTTGGTCCCAAACTGGCACACATAAAAGGGGATTAACAAGTTGACCCTGTAACCAAAAACTTTTTAAAACGTGACGTAAATTTCAAAACTTTATAATAACTTGAGCTGACAATCTTTCTCAACGACTTTTCGGATGGTGTCAACGTTGGCAAAAACTTCACACTTCAAAGCCTTTGCAACACGGTTTCTTTGCCTCATGTTGGCTCGAAAAAATTCAGGCGCAGCTTTCAACATCATTTCTGCCCGTTGGTATTTCTTTTGCGGTGGCATTTCCTTAGGTATCAACACTGCAAGTCTGACAGGCTGACTGTTAAAAAGATATCATGATGATTCAAAGAAAACAGCCAAGGTTCCGCATACAAGGCATCTTCACGAGCTAGCTCAGACAAGGCAAGCTGTCTGGCTCGTGAAGACAGTGGAAGGTCAGTACAATTTCCAAGTGCAATTTGCATGTTCTCAACCAACTCAGCTGATGGAACTTGCCAAGGGCTCCATGTTGTCAAGCACTGAACAAGCCCCATTTCCCCTTCTGATGTTGCAAGCCATGATGAATGAATATTTTTCTCCACTTCACCTTCATGTTCAGCTATTTGTTTATTTAACTGTCCATCATCATCAACTTTGAGTGGCCAGAAGTGCACCAAATCGATAGTAGCAATTGAGATGGTCCTTACAATCAAACGCCAGCAAAGGACAAACACAACCAGTCATCAGTCAGACCGTCAAAGAGTTGCAGTACCAAGGCACTCTGCATCATCAAGACCTTTTGGCAAGTATGATTGCCCAACGACGTATCGCCCACCATTGTAAAAAAGAACGACATCAACACCGCAAGCACAAGCCATGCCATGAAGCAAGGCCACATCACCCCAAGCATGGGCAGCTGAAATCCTGGGTGCCCACCTCAAATGATTCAAACCCCACAGAATCGTTTAACATTAATTCCAATCAGTAAAACATGACTGGTCACACTAAGACTTGGACGTTGCAATGGTTTCATTCGAAGTAGTTCTCACCAAGTCTCCAATGCTAAAATCTTCCCACATTTCTAGGCTGGCATTTTCTTGGACCCAGCCCACAGCCATCTTCTTGAGTGATCTCAGTTTCATCTCTTTGGAGCCTGACTGTTTGATGGTTGTCCACGGTGCCTTTCTAGAAGACCTCAATTTGCAAAAGTTGTTGTGATCATGACAATGATGACGATGAATGATGATGATGATGATGATGATGATGATGATGATCATGATGATGATGATGATGATGATGATGATGATGATGATGATGAGAGGATTATGATATCAAAGCGGTCACCTCAAAATCTTTTACAAGCCACTGAATTTTCTTGATGGAATACGCAGCCACCAGAAACGCATCCGCCAAGCAATCTCCATTAGTAACCCAGTCCACAACTGTGAGGCCAGCCGTTCCGGCTTGTTCATGCAAAGTCTCAGGGCAGTGGATTCCTCCACGGCCCTGCTGCTTTGGGTGCTTTTCTGGTGTGTGGGTGGCAGCCCATGAAGGGCTGAACAATGGACACTCTATTCCCGCCGCCATCCAAAACGAGCAAGTCCGCTATCCAACATCAACTAGATTGGCATCACTCATGAGTGTTTGTGTTGGCAGTTGGCATGTTAGGAATGGGCTATTGGCACGTTGTGGCATGGATTGTGACACGTTGTGGCATGGTTTGACATGTTGGCATGGACTGGCATGTTGGCATGGATTGGCATAGGTTGTCATGTTGTGGCATGCGTTTCTGATATTGTTACTGATATTATGCTGACTTGATCAAATAATTATCATGACACCATGCACAAATTCATGCAAAAAAAACATGGCAACATGTAAGCATGGCAATCATGGCAATCATGGCATCATCAAGTCTGACCCCCACTTTTTTCCAAACATCTCCAAGCTATCAATCCAAGTCCTGATTCCACCTGTCACTAAGAAACAACCTTCAGTATCACTCGTACATGGCAACAAAGTCGATGTTCCAAGGTGGCCAGTCAAAAACCATCATCATGTCAATCAAGTTCCGCAACGAACTCACGCCACTCGACCAAATGATTCCAGCAAACTCTGCCCTGTGAGTGCAGGCCGTGGGCCACCACTGTTCTGCCCTGCGGGTGGGGAAGGTGTGTTGTTTGCGGGCAATGTGGGTGGCGAAGGCAAAGGAGAAGGCGTTGTTCCATTCCTTAAAGGTAACCGACAATCCAACACAAACCAAACAAACCACCATCATGCTTTAAACTCAAAAACTTGAACCCAGCATCGGTGGCCTTGGCTGCGGCTTTGGCTTCGGAGTGGCACTCACACCATGAGTCCTCTCGAAGTCAATGAGGGCCTGATTTTTCAAATGACACAAAATTTGCAAGTACTGTCAGAGCTAATACATTCAAGACACCATAAATCTTAAATACTGATAAGTCACTTGTGGTTTCGGAAGGGCAGAGACAGATACGAGGCGTTTCTGTTTGACCCATGCCATCAAGTTGTTCAAGACCCATGTTTTGTGGGCAGCACTGCGGACAACACCCACGGCCCTCCCGTTGCTGAGGAGCACCCCAAACAACTTAGTGCCACTTGCCACCGTCAAGTCCTGCAGTTGACAAGCCCCATCAACAGTGTCATGTCAAAACATGAGACAAGTCACAACATGATGACATGCCAAGTATCAATGAGAGTGCACTCCGATGGGCCACCAAAGACTTGAAGAAATTCTTGAACAAGGGTCCAATGATGCTCATGTGGAAAAGGGATAACAAACTTCCCTTCCAATGCAAGTTCAAGTCCACCATCATCGGTTCCATCTTCTGTCACTTCACGATCAGCTGTCATGTCCTTAAGTGATATTGACCGGTCATGTTGGGTACAAAAAATAATGATATCAAATATAAATAATATTTATCTAAGTCACTGTCTCCCAAAGCTTCTCATATGCAACTTCATCCATTTGACGAAGCTCGGAAGGGTTCAGCAACTTGACAGGCCATTTGTTGAAGAAGGTATCTCCACCTTCCAAAAACGTCATTGCCCCACAGTGGGCTGTCTGCAAGCCCAACACACTGCAAGCAAGGAAGCGGCTTTCAACACGAGATCCAAACGGCTTTCTCCCACGCTTAAAGCGCTGGAGGGAATCGGCGGCCAATGGCTCAATCACACCCATTGTTGTTTGGTGGCGCTTGACCCCTGTGAGTTTGGAAAACTCACCCTTAACGACATCTAAAGCCGACCTTTGCTTCAGCATATCCACCTACCAGCAAAAGTGAACAATCACTTGCACAATCTAATAAGAATCTGTTACTATAACAACAAATCAAATACATGCCATGGGCCTTGCAAGTCACAATGAGCAAGGATTTGTCCTTACGATCTTGGTCATTCTCATGGCTCCGGAGCTCCTCGTAGGTGTGCACTACGTTCTCTACACCTCAGGTAGGCGTAAGTTGAAGCCAAACCCCTTCAAGCCTTAACCTGAAACTATTGTTCCAATTGTTTAATTTTTAAATAATAACAGCCTAGAATCGTGATTTTGAAGCACCTGGGCCACAACCACCAAAACAGTTGAGACGTCGCGATTTGACTTGTTCCCAATTCACCCCACCATCGTTCTCAATGTTGTACATCACTAGTTTCCTTTTGTTTTCCCGGGCTAATGTGAACTTGTTGATCTTGGAAGGAAGCTCATTGTCAAGATCAGCTACCAAAAAGGCAACCCTGGCCATGATGTACTCCTTGATTTGGGCCTCTTCATGACGTTCCAAAGACTTCAAGTAGTTGGCAAGTTCCTGTTCATACTCACCCCTATCAGACAGCATTGCTGTATGGATCACCTCCAACTGCTCAATTGTGGACTTGTGCTGATCTTGCGAAGGAACTTCTGGTGGGAAATCTCTTTCATATTTGGAAGTCACATCAGCTAGGCAAGTCTTCAATGCTTCATCCTTCAGGGGCAAAGATGGATATCATCCATTCATGTCAGAATAATATTAAAATGAAAATTGAAAGTCCTGGTTTGCCAAATTCAAAGACTTTCCCGCAATGGCATCAGCTGAAAGCCGACACAGAGCCCCTTCATAAGTGTTTCGCATCAGCTTTTCCTTATCAAAACAAACTGTCACAACTCACAACCACAACTACATGTTAAGCAAATCATTTTTTAGTTGATTGATTGCAACAAAGATTCACAAAGAATTGTCAAAGGCTTCAAACAAGTGTAGCTTGATGCAACCGGCTCAGATGGCATGTTTTCTTCAGCATCTTCATCCATATCAGCTGACATAGGCTTGTCAGAACCTTTTAAAGGGGCCCCATTTGCATCGATATTGAACGTCTTGCAGTACCAATCAGCAGTACCGTAGTCCACAAGGTAGGTTTGCATTTTGGGAAAGGTTCCACGCAAATAGCCGAAGTAGTCTCGTCTTACCAGCAACGACTTCAGGACTTTACCTTAAACCAAAAGTATGAAAAAAAACACTGACATAATAACAGTCTATATTGCTACTGATAGCTTTGCCAAAGTGCCCACATCATACCTTTGTACCCCAGTTCGGTGTTGGGTCAAAACCTTTCGCAAACCACATGCTTTCTCCAAATGCAGGGTTTTGATGATGTAGGTCATGTCTTCACTGGGAATTGCCAGGCCTAAGCAATGAATCACAGGTTGAAATTATGATTGATAAATTTTGAAGGACTCTGAGCTTGCAACTCAAAATGGCACGAAGACAAGTGATGCCGTCAAGAGGAGACTCCCGGCCAAACTGATGCTCCATGACAGCCTTCAAAAAGTTTGATTTGAGTCGCACGTTTGATGCTTATCAATGATTAATGTCTGTTTTTACTTTACTGCCAAAGAACAATGGCATCCTTGACCTCTCGCATGCCTTTCAGTTTGCGGCCCAGCTGGCAGTAGCGAAGGCAAGTTTCTTTGTTCCTTGAACTGGGGGTAACAAGCATGGCACTACAAGTCAAATAATCTCGTCACATGTTACTCTCAATCCCAAGATGGTCAAGTGTTAAAGCCAACCCACATGTCAAGTTGTTCAAGTCAACACCACATTCAAGTCAACACTACAACCCTAACATGTCAATTCAAGCGACCAGCCCTGCATGGCCACAGACCCTTTGCTGAGCAGGGCGGCAATTGTTGTATCATCACCTAAGTCTGGAAGTTATATAAACCGACTGATATACCGAAACATAGTCCGAAACATGTTGCGACATTAATAGTTATTAAGTCAGTTGGCTGGGGTTGCCCCCGATCTCATTCGCCATGTGTTCGACCATCTCATTCAGGACCAAGCATTTGTTCGCTGCACTTAGTCCGATGACTTTGCGATCACGCTCCTCTTGTTCTACTAACCCGAATTTGGCTAGATCGAAATCACTTCCTGTACCATACTTCCCGAACTCCATAACACAATCAGATAATGATTTTCCGATCCAGTAGGCAACGTGCTCGTTGTCCCTATGCCAATAGGCAATCAGAAGAGCTGCAGCTATCCTTAATTCCCATAAAAAAAAGTGAGTGGTTGAAAACTATTTTGAAATGGTCACCCATACTAAGGTTCTAACTCAGAATCGGCATTGATCCGTTGAAGATTGGACATGGTGTCTGTTGTCCACATCTGAACATTGATTTTCAGAGGTGGGATGATGTTGCCAACGGCAACTGGCAGCTGGCTCCAAGTCAGCAAGCACGTTTCAATTCTGGACGTTTGCCACACGTTCCTCACAGCCACACGAACAGGACATGTTTTGGATTGGTCACATATTTTATGCTTGTTGAAGTAATTAAATTTCAATCCAAGGGTCAGAGCCCGCTTTCCAATATCCAAATTCCGAATAGACCCACCACTTTGAACCAATGTAGATTCCGTAACCATAGACTTAATTTCATTGACAGGTCGCACTGGGCACCTTGTCCCTCCTGCATCCTGGGGAATGAAGCCCTCTGCCCAAGCCTAAGTAGCGTAATTTTCAAAAGCCTTCTTGTGATGCGTAGTGCCATTTACTGTTAAATTAAGCTAAGAAACTACAACAGTGTCCATATAGGTGTCAAAATTTCCAAGCATAACCTCACGAAGCTTCCCTTTCAAGTCAAGGGTGCTTTTCTGGGTTTTTGCCGCAGCACGAGCTTGGGCAAACTCACGTGAACCAGCAACTAGTCCACCTTCACCACTTTCAACTTCAGCCATGGCTAAATACAAAGCCACTGTTACTTTGTCAATAGATCGAATCTTTCACTTTGACCCAAAATCAGATATTGAATGGAAGAGATTCTGAAGTGCAAATGATATGACAGATCAACATATCCTTTGCCCACCCGTATGGCCATCCAGGTGTACAAGCATATGGCGGTTTGAAATGACACCCTGCCCCTCCCCAAAGCTGTCATATTCTAAGGGCATATGTTTGCACACTCGTATGCGCATCCGGGAGTGCAAGTGATATGACACAGCGACATATGACTTGCACACCAGAATCTTGATTACCAATTATTTCAGAAATTGAGACTATCTAGAAGATTGACCCTCGTTCGAACCCAGGTTCCGGTGTACAAAGGATATGACACAGCGTCATATCACTTGCACATCATCTATTTCTTATCAAGATTGACCCTCGTCCGAACCCAGGTTCCGGTGTACAAAGGATATGACATAGCGTCATATGACTTGCACATCATCTATATCTTATCAAGATTGACCCTCGTCCGAACCCAGGTTCCGGTGTACAAAGGATATGACTCAGCGTCATATCACTTGCACATCATCTATTTCTTATCAAGAATGACCCTCGTCCGAACCCAGGTTCTGGTGTACAGAGGGTAGGATATCAATTGCACACCCTCCCAGCTTTAAGGAAAAATGAGTCTCTAAACTGACGTCATGTCAATTTAATGTCAGGTGATTCGTCATTATGCTGAAATTATGAACAAATCATGGCAATATAGTTTACTTCAACATGCACAAACCAATGAACAAATCATGGCAATATAGTTTACTTCAACATGCACAAACCAATGAACAAATCATGGCAATATAGTTCACTTCAACACACACAAACCAATAAACAAATCATGGCAATAAATTACTTCAGCATGCACAAACCAAGCATTTTTTCCGGGCCCGGACGTACGTGCCCATGATTGCATCACAGCACAAACTGGCACCACCTGAAAACGGTGTCCTAATCTCAGGCAGGTACCATTGTGATTGGAGAATCAAAATCTATTCCCTCATGCTGTAAGTGACATTCTTTCAGCAGAACTTCGGGAATGGCTGCCATGTCATTGGTTTATGACATCTCACGAAAACAGGCCCATCTTAACCAGGATAGCAGTAGACACAACGGTCCCAACCTTAGCATTTTAAGCAATTATTGAACCTTAAAATGAAGCAAGAATGACATCTGAGAAAAAGGCAATGGCAAAATAGGGCCCACACTTCAGCCAAATGCATGCTGTTCCCCAACAACTTCGTCACACCAGCTGGGGTACAATTCTGAAAAGGAGTCTTTCTGTGACCAAACAAAACGGCCAATTCCGATGGGTGGAGTTGGCGCCCCAGGGCCATGGACCAAAGCTGGGATGAAGTGCACCTTGATGTGAGGTCTCAAAGTACAAATTCAATCCTGTAACCGGTAATTTTCCCATCATGTGATGTTCAAACACAGTTGGCAAGTATCAAGGTGATGCGGCTCTAGTTGTCATACTCATTAGTTAGTAAATTATTCAACAGTGACTGGAAAATGAAAAGTATCCATTTGGCCCTTCCAAGACACAGAGTGGGCACCTTTCCATCTTCACGAAACTGGCAACGGAAAATGGACTGGGACTTGTCCAAAATTGCCAATGACCCATTCATGGTCAGGGAAGATCCGCTCCTCAGACATTGGTACCTAAGTTTTTTGTGTAAAGGGCAGGTGTTTAATTTATATTTGATAATTTGAAAGTCTGTTAAACATGATTCTAGCTAAGAGTCGCCAAGATATTGAGCATGTTGCGTTCACGGGCACTCATGGGACCTTGACGCCCTTGGAGCTCAAGCGTCTCAATGTAGCTCAACTTCTCAATTTCAGAAGAAAGGCTCAAGTCAGGAATATGTTCAGCAATGTAGTTATCCTTAAATGAACAGTTAGGAGGCTTGGATTTGGGTGGCCAGGGTTCATTACCAATGACTTTCTGACTACTAATTCAAAACATCTGAGTAGCATGAAGATGCCTCCACTTGCATGAAGGTGGCCCCTTGCGATCCCCCTTGCAAGCCCCGCAGTGGCAAGGGTGCACCTCACACACCGACCATGGGTTGGGACCACAACGGCAACGAGCTCGCTGCAGCTCTCCCAGTGAGGCAAATGCGAACCTCAAGCCAAAGTATGATTGAACTTTTTGATTGTGTCAAAACTATTTAATTACAAACAAGTGGCAGGCGGTTCCAATCAATAATCCTTAGCTCCAGGGATCTATTATGAACAGGTTCAAGGTTTACTCTACTCCACCATCAAAAACCAGATTTACCATCTCAAGTAGTAAGTAGGGCCCAAGATTCTCAGTCCGGACATCCAAAAAAGTCAAATAGTCTGCAACTGGTTGGCATGCTTCTTGAATCCGGTTGAAGATGTCATCAAATTCTTCCTTGAAGTCATTCTTGTTCCGTGGGCAATCAAACAACCCAACAATGTAGAACCTAGGCCTCAACATTGGAAACCCCAACCTTGTTGGGCACCGATGGCGCAACGTGATGGCAGTGTACCTGCTGCCCAAATGCTTCTCAATCTCATTCTCGATGTGGGCCAAGTCATTTTCCCCCTCTTTGTTTGTGGCCGAATTAGCAACTGCTTCCACACATTCCAGGCAGAAAACACGGGGTGTCATCTCCTTGATCGTGTTCAAAGCACAATAAAATGGTTGAGCATTTTCGTCCTGGAAACCCATTCGGTTTCCTCGCCTTACAATGGCAAATTCACCGATCATGAGTCAAAGGGGTTCATGGCGAAACATGAGTTCATTAGTTAAAATGGTTAAGTTGAGATTCTAAGTCAGTCTCATGAAAAATGTTGATATCAAGTACTGACTGTATTAATGATATTGTGCAGTCATGATACTTATTATTTTAAATATGTAATTCTATTTGTTTCCTTCGATATCTTTCATTCCAAAGTGTTTCATGCCAAAGTGTTTCATGTTCAAAGTGTTTCATGCCAAAGTGTTTCATGCCAAAGTGTTTCATGCCAAAGTGTTTCATGCCAAAGTGTTTCATGCCA
>OMLO01001845.1_pt1 | contig 16677 bp, 12 predicted proteins | sample 1674811 | NCBI WGS metagenome assembly OMLO01 (sample SAMN06265003, study PRJEB25207) | coral metagenome | isolation source: Coral host | place: Mexico:La Bocana,Puerto Morelos, Mexico | collected 2008-11-13 | reverse complement strand
GTATAGTCACTTCCAACAACTTTGCTGCATTGCACTGCTGATCCTCTTGTGCAGAAGAATCTGTCATCATCTTGGAATGAAACATGAGAAATCAAAAGTCAAACTTACATGTATTGCAAGGTGATAAGAAATTCAACCAGGAAGCAACAATAGACAACCATGGTGTCTTTCACTACTGAAGCAGGCCCTCCTAAGCACTTCATATAAATATCAAAAATACTTTGCTTAAGTTTTTGGAGGATGCAAAGCTGTGGCAGAATTAAATTTGAGATATTTCTACCAGAAACGATGACCTACAGTATGTACAGTGTATCCAGTATCTGGCTTCTTACTATACATTTCTTTCTTTATCTAAAATTGAACCATCTCAAGTATCAAAAATGCCCTTTAACTGATTATTCCTTTATTTCCTATTATTTGGCTAGCTCTCAGATCCAAGGATAAAAAAAAAAACAAATTTTGAACTGTACTAGTACTGGACACCGTGAGATGTGCTGCACATTCTGAGACATCTTCCACAGATTCTATCGTGGTTCCAGTCACGTAGAATAGTGTTTTTACTCAATGGCCTGCTATGGTACATGTACAAATCCTAACATTGCAACTTATAATGGTGTTACACTGTACATGTAGTTGAAGAACTATGTGACAATATTGTTTGGAGGCACTACACTGCCTGTTCGTGGAGTTATACCAGTGAGACTGGTAAATGTTTACAAACAAGGAAACATATTAGAAACACAAGGGGCAAGATGAATCAAATCCTGCACTGTGATTGGCTAACTGCGCTGCCATGTCCCAGAAGAAAAATTTCCCCAAAAACCATTTATTGACCAAGCTTGTCACGTCATGATGGCTGAATATTGGCCTCATTATTTTTTTGAGTCTTGGTCCAATAACATGCAAAAAAAAATAACTTTGCCAATATCCTGCCACCTTGACCTCACACTTGGTCAAAAACCCATATTTGTTATTTATCATTCAACAAAGCGTCACAATGCGAAGGAGTCTTTCTTTGAATTCTATAAATAACAAATACCCTGCAATGTACATCGGCATAGATTTTTTCGGTGGTGAGTGGCATTTTTTCAGCAATATCAAACCAAACAACAGAAAGTGGAACAATTGTCGAGAACACATAGCAGAAATTCAAATGTAATTACCTTTTTACACATGTTATAAATTATTTCCAGGTTCTTAGGATTTGCTAAGAAGGCAGGTGTGTCCACAGTGATGTAATTGTGCAGACATGGCATCATTTCTGTAGCAGAAGCAAAATAATAAACACCAGAGCTGATGCAAGAACTGAAGATTGACATATGGCACAGGAAATAAATACACAAGTACACAAATACAATCAGGAGACACAGTACATGTACAGGTCGTTAACTAGTGCGCCAGACAAATTATTATCCCATATTGCCAGAGCTTATCCCAATAACAGCTAGGGATATTAAATTTGCACCCTACTCTAGATGAAATGGTAGTTCAAACTGTGAGATGCTTAATTCTACATGTAGTTAGTAATGTCATTCCAATTCACAAGTACTATTTTATTCACGTGGATGGAAATAGGCACTAGTAAGAATGAAGTGCTTTGCCAAAGAACACATCTTGGTGAACCTGGGCTTAATCTAGACCACTTGATCCGAGCATCCATTATGCTAATAATTAACTCTCTCTCAGGAAGCTAAGTGTTTAAAGACAGATTTTCTTCTAAGATTACTTCAAGTATCCCTCCCTGGCATTATTGTAAAAAAAAAAACCAGTTTTGTGCATATTATTGAGAAATAAATATGACAGTATAAAAAAATACTGTACCTGCAAAGTAGTCAAATGCATCTCTCTGGAAAGCCCCATACAGCATGTAGTACACTGTCCACATAGACTGCGAGATCTCAAAACATGTGCAGGTACAGATTATGGACAAAATGTCTTCATAAAACTCTGAAAACCAAAAAAAATAAAAAAATAAAAAAAATATTATTTTAAACTGAAAATACTACAGAACGCTAACCATCATTCATTTCAAAGTACAACAATGATTTCTGTAATTCATTTAATTACACTGATTATATTGTTATAGAGCGAGATGACAATATATACATGTCATAATAATAATAATAATAATAATAATTATATTAATAATAAAATAAAAGTTTTTGTTGTCAATGACAATGCCTTATATTTTTTGTAATCCAATCTGTTGCTTTTTGTGTCTGAATTTTCAGTAGCTCATTACTGCTCGCACTTCAACCCCTCTTCAAGTTGTTTTATTGATTTTTAAAGCAATGGTAAGTAACTGCTGGGGAGCAATTTCCTCTTGTTGACAACAGCTCTGTGCTCAAAACTACATACATGTACTATCAAAGAAAAGTTATACCACTACATTTCCATACTGAAGACCATCCAATCCAACATATTAGATTGATAAATTACGAGCTATTTTTTTAACCTGGACATTGATACAATTATGGAATATGTGTACATAGTTTGCCCCTACCCATCACAGAGAGCTCCAGGACCTTTGCTATTAAAGAGATCACCACATGTTCCAGCTGACGTACAATCTGAAAACAACAACACAAAAAATACTTGAACTTGAAAATTCATTTCATTCATGATTCATTTGATAAAATTAATTGCATGTACTTCCCAAATTTGCCAACTGAAGGCATTTATTTAATCATTTGGTTTACATCAGCTCGACAACTTCAAGTTTGGCAACAATTATGTGCTCCACACGTTCACCGATGAACAGCAGACCCCACCACTGGACCAGAATGCAACATTGTAGCCAATAGAGCTATATAAACGAAGATCACTCCAACCCTAACCACTCAATTACAATAATCATTGTTACAGCATACATGTACCTCTTTAGATCTTTCCATGACATTTAACATAGTCTCTAACGTGTTCAGAATCCCCATGGCAGTGACTGCTTTCTCGTCACTATCTTCACCATCCAACAGCTGAACAAAGGTATCTGCCTGTGTAAATAGATTGGCAATCATTACATATTTCATTTGTACAATTAGGATAAAAAAAAGAAATTTTGAACTGTACTAATACTGGACACCCGTCTAATTGTTCTTTATCAACACAGTTGATAAAACCAAATTATCCAGTAATAAATTACGTCACACTGTTAACAAACCTTAAAATTGACTCACCAGATCTCTAGCAATATCTACAGCAATGTTTGCCACTTGTTCTTGATCACCATATGTGGAGATAAGCTTCTGCATCACCCCTGTTAGATCATCATTCTCTGTTTCACGAATAACCTTCAACAGCTCTGGAAAGTGCAAAAAAAAGAATGGAAATGTTACATCAGATGTGTGGGGCACAAGGGAAAATGGGAACCAAAGGGTTTGAACGTATGGCCTCCTACAACCAGTTAGCTTCTAAGATGTCTAATTAATATCTGCCCCCATCTTGTGGACAAAAAATCTCAAAATATGGACCTTAACAGAATAACTGGCTGCCAGAGTGTTTTCATGAAAACCAAATGCAGAAAAATCTGATGGGCCACATTCTTAGAATTGATCAGGTTGGTATCTCTAAAGTTGGACACCACCTGAGTGTATATTTATTAAGCTCTAGAGCTACAGAAAAAGTACAGGACACATCATACTGCACACAAATAACAAAAGGTCATCTGGCATTTGGACATTCAACAACACAGATGGTGAAGATGTACTGATGTACTAAACCTTTCAAAATTTTAACACAAAGGAATTAAATGAAATTAAAAGTACAGTGTAGTGGATAGTTTACACACAAGTAAAAAAAAACTTACGCAAGATGATTGGTCGTACATATGGTTCAATGTACTTTTTAGCTGCAAAGGTTGAAGGGAAAAATTTGGCATTATTAAGTATTACACTTACTGTAGTTCTGTACTATTTGTAATGAAGATCTTTTAAGACCGGGAAACAATCTTTTCTGTTCTCAACAACCCAAAATAACTTTTACTTTTCACATGTCGTCATGATGAGAATGGTTATCATCACCATCCTCATGACTTGTGCCCTCAAAACCTTTTGTGTGAACTGCTCATGTGACAAGAACCTGCAACCAAACTGTCATGCTTTGTTGCTCTTTGATAAGTGAATAAAGGTGGTGAATTTTAAGCTCGGTAACAAAATGTGAAAGGTGAATTAATCAACAAGACACACACATGGGACAAAGAAAAAACCCGAGTACCTGGACAGGAATCAAACCCATGACCTCCTGAACAACGGTTCTAACTTGTATTTTGTTTTGTACTTCCATAGCTGACTGTTCATTTAAATTGTATTCTCCAAACAGCATGATCACAGGTAACTTCCATGTCTAGTTCCACAAATACTACCCTACCCCCGTCATTTCAAGGTGCCAACCGTGTGTTACACCCTTTGATTATAACCATGCCACCACCCACCAAAGTTCCTGTATTAACTTACACTCTTCTTGCTTTTCTATGAGAAACTGCAAAGCAATGGCTGCCTCAACTATAACAGGGGGATCGGTGTCTTCAGTTAAACAAATACGGGCAGAGTTCACAGCTGTCGCAAGGTTTCTTTCTTCTTTGAAAGTTATGTCACCAAAACTGTGCAATACCCAACATGCCTACAGAACAGTGGAACATAAAAACACCATTAGGGTTCTAAGCATTTACATGTTAATGGGTGAATTGAAGAAAGAACACATAACTACATGTATGAACCAGTCACCAGAGTGACTGTCACAGTTCAAAAAGAAGGTATTCACATGGAGAACTTAAGTAAAAAATACTTCTTTTGATAAGAAGCATGTACTGTATTCAACGACTATACTTACCCTGGCCCGAAGATATCCCAGGGAACTTTTAAATTCAGGGAAAACATGTTGGACTAACATATTTTCTAGTTGCACTTTGTACACTTTACGCTGAAACAATCAATCATGTAGAAAACAGTAATAAACAACACGGCATACATGGACACTAACAGGTTAGTTACACCAGTTATTACATCTATTCTGAAATCACTGGTTATTCTTGCAATCTGATTGGCTCACAGTGGTGCGATTTATTCCCAAATCGCACTATTTTTTGCTCTAAATTGCATCTTTTTCTCAGCCAATGAGAATGAGGCAGTAAAACAAAACAACCAATCAGATTTCAAGGTTTTTTTAAACTAACCAATCACATTGGAGGAAAATGAAAGACAAAAAGGCTCTGGTTTGGCAAATTTGGCAACTTTTATTGTTCTAGTAGTTCTTGTATTTAGGCTATTAAATTGTGCGATTTCAAAATGGATGTAATAAAGTGGCAATTGAACTTCGGGTTGTGCAATTTTGGTCCGAAATCATACTTGTGATTTAAAATCAAACTCGCGCTGTGCGCTCGTTTGATTTTGAAATCACGCGTATGATTTCAAACCAAATTGCACTCCACTCAGTTCAATTACCATTATTAACAGAATCATTTATTACCTTTAATAGCACATCAGCTAATGTTCCTATCATGTGAAGAGCACCATCCTTTTGCCGTGGGTCGCGCTGCTCTGCTGGAATGTTAAGAACATGTACACAGAAAACCATGGTAGGATCCAGGACTTGTTTTCGTTTTGAAACAGCAGTGTGGAGAAGAGTTGCTGCAGCAGTTACAGGTGAAACAAAGTCTTCAAAGATATCTGTCAACACAAGGTATATCACACATCATTGGAGATTGCAAATTCAATCATAGAGATCTAATTAATGTTCCTACCATCTGGCCCTCTGGGAAAGTAGATGTTGGGCAAGTAGCTTTTTCTTATTACTTGTCAGAAGGACAAGAGCTTGCATTAAGTTGCTTTCTAGTCAAGTCAGTCAATTTAGGAAAGTAAAAACAAGCATGCCATTGCTTGGGCAAGCAAAATGCAAGAGCTTCTTGCCCAATGGCAAGCTTATTTGAAATTTTGGATTTAACGAGGCACTTGATTAAGAAATATGGAGCATTTAAAAATCTCCTTTACAAAATTTAGAGTCAATAGGGAGCAGCCCTGAACTTTACAAAGCCTAATACTTTTGCTTACAGTAGAAGTTATATTGTCTTTCTCACCATATTTAACTCTTATAAACTCATAAGGATCTTCTTGCCAAAGTTCATCATCTTCATCAGTGTAACACATCAAAGGAAAAACAACTTCCTGGATTATTGCCTGTTAGAAGGAAATTAAATATTTTCACACTTAACTGTACATATTGTTCATCTTACCACAATACATGATGTACTGTACATGTCACATGATTTACAAAGCACCTTTTATAACTATTTAGAATAACACTGAATATGACTGAACATAAGATTCTAGAAATCCATGTCTGCATTGAGTCTAGTACCACCAGAATATGAAAAATGTACAAGCAAAAACTTCAGCATGCTGATTAGCTGAGAAAGAGCGCAGAAAGTTCATTAAATTGAGTGCAAAAAAGTTGAAATTGAATTGCATTTGTTTTATATTTATTTATTTACAAGTAATCAAATGATTTTTCTTATGCAATTTGCAATAAATAAGCACTCATCAATTTTTCAGACTACAAATTGCACTTGTCCTACAGGCTATTGCACTTTTTTTAGTCGCAACGTAAATACCTGGATGTGGGGCCTCATTATTTTCCAGTGAAGTGAATTTGAGATCCTAGAAAAAGAGTTCACAAAAAATATTTTCCAACATAAAAATAATACTCTTTTCTTTTTACAACATCTCACAAAAGAAAGTAACAGCAAAGTGCTTTAAATAACTATGCATCGAAAGTTGTTAAAAAATGGTGCCTGGCGCAAACATGTTCTACCTCAGGTTTACTCTCGCACTAGGCTTCATTTCAAAACAACTACAGGAACCATCTCTATAGTGCCATTAAGCTTAGTGCCTAAACAACTTATGTATAAATACCAACCCATTTTTCAAGTAGTTTACTGTCTGTTGAATTACACGTGGAGCCACAAACACTTTCCGTCTGTACTGATCCAACACTTTCAAGAGAATCTGTGTCACACTGGCTACAAATTCAAAACAAGCTGTTGTTTAATTTCAAGAATAATCATCCCTGAAAATCAATTCTCCACTTTGATTGGTTCCTCATGCAGCTTGCTGTCATGTGATTGGCATGTGTCCATGTGGGTGTACAATTACAGCTACATACATAAAACTGCATGAACACATGCCGTTTTTGTGTCATTTATGTGTATGTAAATTGTTCTGCCTGTCTCTTTCACTGCTCTGGTAAAATCAGTGGAATACTATAATTATATTTCTCACTTTTTCTCTCAAAAGAGGCAGGTCTCAAAGACTTATGAACTCTAGATTCTTTGTTGATATACTTAATTATTAAAATTAAGATATCATGTCAAACAAGTCTGAGAATACATGTAACTGCACTCATAATTTCAAACTAGCCTTGCACTGTATGTTTGGATGTTCCACCTAATTTGAAATCATTCACGTCACTACTACCTGAATTGTGCAAAGTCATGTATGTACAATTGTGTATTCCATGCGGTATAATTACTATTAATAATAAACTTCCAATTACAGTGTACCTCCAATGCAACAAGACTAGCTGTAGTACTGTAAGAGCCAACTGACTTACCTGCAAAACTTTTGCAATAGTACTCAGAAAACTCCTCGTATTCTTTAGTTATAGAACCAGGGGTACCATACCTAGAATTGAAAAGTGTTAATATTTGATTGTCATCCTCAGTTTCATTGGGCTAGTACTGTAAATGCTAGGGGAAAAGCAGCTACTGAGAAGTGGGAATTTTTAAATGTTTTCTGCAAACTGAGTAAGTATGGTGACCAGTCTTATTTAAGGGCATGAAGAGCATTGATTGAGCGATTTGATCAGAACAATGGTATACCGGACTATTTAGATTCATGTTAGTGGTTGCCAAACATTTCAATAATCTTATGGTCCTTTATTTACTGTGGTTTAGCAGCATTATTTTTCCACCCAGTCCAAAAGACTCTTGAACGTAACCTCAACATGTACTGTAACTCCAGGTGCAAGCACATATCAGGCAGTTGTTAGTAATTAGAACATGTGAACTGCACTTCTTTATAACCCCATATTACACAATCATTAGGCTAGGAGTTTACCTCTCAAACAACCGACACAGAATATGTAAAGCCCATTTCTTTGCTTTCCACCAAGGAAGCTTTGCTAACTCTTCCTCATCACCTTCCAGTGCACACTGAAGATACAAGACAATGACACTATTAGCAGCGTCCTTTACTTAATGATCAATGTTGAAACATTTTGTCCAACAATCCTTCAGTAACAAGAGAATATTATGTTATTTCGTATATTCACTTCATATAATCCTTCAGTAAATTTGCATGATTTGATTCCTTGCATAGCCTATTGGAGATGAAGGTGGACTTCAAATTTAGAGATCAGGTATTTGAATCTGGGTGAATACAAAACAATACAAGGTCTTGTAATATAGGGATAGTTTGGTAAAATTATGTTTGGGGGGACTTATATATGTATGAAATCCTTGCAGGGGTAACGTAGGGTTAGGGTCTGAAAAAGGGTGGGTGGTATGCATGTCATTCTTTTTAAAAACCTCTAAAAGTGAAAACAAACAAGCTGAAAAAAATTGCCTGGTTTGAAAAATTTTAAGTAAATATAAAATATGAATGACAACATACAAAAAATAAATGATTTTGAGCAAAAACTTGTTTTGACAGAGAGGCAAAAGACAACTCGAAAGCAGCCTATTGCAAAGTGCATGTATTTGTAAATGAAAATTGTGCAGATATTAGTTATAAAGTATTCTGACCTGAGGTACTTCTCTGTTGACCACAGATTGAAAAACTTGCATCCATTTTCCAAATGAATCTGATGTGATTAACTCCATGGGAAGAACATACTGATGGAACAAATAGTCAACCATTACATTCAAGTTGGCTTTGGTACTAAATATTCAAAATCAACTATTTTATTAGTTATCACTAACCTGAATAAGTGCAAAGAAAATCTTCAGGATTTGTTTTTGGATTTCTACAGACATTTCTGAAGAATCCTCCATCACAGATGCAAACCTCTGGTATAGCTGCGGCAATAGAACTTGCATAATACTGTGAAGAACTTGACGCTCCTCTGGCTTTTTGAACCTAAGAGAATTTACATTGATTAAATACTCTGTTCCAAAGACCCCTGGAGTTGTTACTCGACTTGAGAAACATCACAAATTCAAACACTAAATTTCTAACTGTACAGAAATCTGTAAAGCTTATTGAAATGGTTACACAAGGATACATGTATCAAGGCTTGTCTCAAAGTTCAAAGTAGACAGCATCAATTTTGGAGTAGGCAGCTGATTTTCCAATCTTGTTCTAAAGAATAGACCATTTTACAGTTGTCTGCTTTGGATGACAGCGAGGCTAGAGTTGACCTTGTTTTGATACAGACCTCACTGCTTTTGTCATGTAAATGCACCTAGTTAGCATCAGAACAACTTGTTTTACACAACAAAAGCAGTGAGGTCTGTATCAAAACAAGGTCAACTCTAGCCTCGTTGTCATCCAAAGGCCAACATTTCCCAGTACGCCATAAGCAAACTAGGTTATACCAGCTACATGCAGTTTATTATATGGCACTCACAAACAAAAAAATAGACAGCTGCTATGACCACTTCTATGGAAACAGTCCATTAATGTCGCGCACAATAGTAAAGACACCATTTAAGTGGGAGAAAGGTGTGGGGATAAGAGTTGTCCTGGACCCGGGAGCTGCCTGCCACGTGCGAGGTCAGTACTCAGGGCTAGTGTCAGCGATTGGCATATAAGATCATGAGATGGGTGTCACAGGGCACAGAGGCAGGGTGGCATGTGCCTATGCCAAGCTCCTGGAGGGATGATAGCTCGACCCAAGCTAAACACTTGAGTCGAGCAAGAACTGAATTGTAAGTGAAGATCGACTGCAGTCGGTCTACTAGCGCATGAACAGTAAAACAACTTGGAGCTGATTGGCTGGTGATCAGAAAGCACGTACTGTATGGAGAAATCTTTGATTGGCTGATAACAATGGAGCCCGGGATAAAATACATGTTTGCAGTTTGAGGGGCGGGAAATCGATTGCCAGAAAATCACAAGCAAGTGGAGCACAAGGATCTATTGAGCTAAGCATTAACTCCAGTTTATGCTTCAGCAAAACAGCCATATGGTAAAATCCCAACCAAGAAAAAACCAATCAGAAGCTCAACATTTCCCATAAAACTACCTTGTTTAAAATAAATTATGATATTTTCCATAGTACAAAGGCATTATCACCCTGGTAAACAATGTTCAACTTACTCATATTTCTTGACAACCTGGTACAGAGTTAACAGTGCACCCATCCAGGTCCCCTGACTGTTCTCAGCCAGAAATCCATTCACTTTGTCAATCACTCCTGGCCACTTATCTGGGAAGTCAAACCGCAGGATCTGACTAACACATACTGTGAGCTGGATTCTGGAATTGAAATGAAGTAAATCTAATGAAAATGAATGAAACTTGATATGCTCATAACTCAAAATACATGTAATAACTCAAAGCCCAGTCCTCATTTGCGACACGAACATACATGTAATATAAGAATAAACATAAGAAACTTATGTGCTTGTGAGGACAGCTGTGAAATAAGCACAATCATAAGCCTTTTTCTTATGCTTATGCTCATGTTGGGTTATGTTCAGTGAGGACATGGTTGACATAAGCATAAAGTGCTGCTGATTAGCTAAAAGTCTTTTGCTCAATATATTAATGCTAACATATATATAAATGCTAACCATGTTCCCACTGGACATAACAGCAACATAAGAAAAAACTTCAGAAGAATGCAAGGTTTTGATATTTGTCATATCTTATGTCACGCCATCCTTACTAGCACATAAGCTTTTTTTATGCTTGTGCTTATGCTTGTATTGCAAGTGAGGACTGGCCTTACCACCTCAGGTCTAGGACCAAGTATATTTAGTCTAGTACCTTATCAACTCAGGAGCATGGATGACAGCCTCAACAATATGTTCTCTGATGGTGGCTTTGTCTTGCTCAGCAATAACAAACGGAGCAGCCCCATCAATTAATTCTGTAGCTTCTCTGTCCTTCCAGTACTGAGCAATCATATTCTTAAGGTAAATTCCACCTACATGTGAAACCATTTAAACAATAAGTCTGGGTACAGGCCTAGAGTCCAATCAAGACAGTACTCATCAGATTAACACTAATGTTTCAATAGCATTTTTTACCTGGTTTGATTCTCAATTTCCTTTGTCTTCTAACCCTAATTATTCATAATCAAGATGTAGGGTAAGAGACAAAGGAATTAATTTTGACCTGTAACATGTACATAAGCCTCAATACAGCTCACAAATCTGGATTACCAAACTATTGGTAATTGAGAGGTTAAATGAGTAAATGAGACAGTGACAACTCAAAACTATAGCAGCTTTAACATTTAAAATATAAATTTTCAGCATTATTTTTGCTGCTGCAGTAAGCTTACTTATCAACAGGCAAATGAAGTCTTTTCTACAATTGTTTACTTGATTCCCTTGGAGTTTTTCTGATGTGAAGACTGTCCTACACTTTATAATATGTCATGTTCATTATCTTGGTACAATGTACATTGCTTCCTCCTCATTAATTAAGTACGTGTACATTTAATACAAGTAAATTTTTGAATGAATGAGATTGATACAAGCTTACCCCTTAGGTATGTATTGCACGTCAGTGACCATATGTCCATATGTCCATATGTCCATACGTTCTTATTACAACTAAAATGAACATGACTTCTTCATAATACCACGAAAACTATGTCGATGTCACAGGCCATTTTGTACGTGTACGATTTAAAAATAAGTGAGCATTGTTTTAAAATTTCTCACCAGACTGCCGTACAGGGATTTGTACTTCACTCGACATGACCACTTGTAGCAGGAGTGAGAGAAATCCTGGAACCTTGTGAATCTGCAAAAGGACACCGGAAACAACTATTTGTGGACTTCAATCTTCAAAATTGCGACAAAGTCGTGACCAAGAAATAACTACCATGCCATTTGAACGCAAAGTCAAGGTTAACTTTTTGTTTCACTTTTACAATTATTTTCGGGATCTGAAAATTGGGTTAGCGTATGGGCCAGCTTTACATTCATCCTCAAGATCATATGCTTTTTTTAATTGAAGCAATGAAATTAAGTCCTTCGCAAATATCGGACGACAAGCGTGCGTAAGGAAGAAAAATGATTTACGAAAAGAACAGTTTAAGTTCGAAACCCTTACCTCATTGAGCTTTTTTTCAGCTTCCTCTCTTAAGTTTGGGTCAAAGGTACTCGACAAGATGGTGGCTAGATGTGGTATATCCATCGCGAGGTTTAATTTCGTAATAAATTGCGTATTTCTTCGCTCAATCCATGTGCAATTGCTATTTTCGTCTTCCCGCGATTCTTCCCGGCAAAATGCGTCATGCGCAATACAGTGGAGTCAGCTGACCTGCATGATTGGATGTTCAATTGTGAGTGGGAAAAATAATTCCGGGGTCTCATAGTATTTTTATTTATTATTTATTATCATTTTTGGCATGTGGTATTTCGAAGCAGAGTTCGCCAGAACTGTTGATAATGTCAAAGCGATCGTGAAATCCCTTTCGACCCTTTTGGTGTCGAAAAGCGAGGAACTCACCTTCCATTCGGCCCCGGCGCCAATACTCTTTGACGGGTGTATGGGGTGGGAAAATCGGCGGGGAGTTCGCAGTTTAATTACATCGTCATTCTGGCCGGGCAGAAAGAAACTGGTCTTCAATACACCATAAATATGACTTTGTAAGATATTTAATAATTTAATAGCCTAGGATATAATATAAATATTACGATAATCAAAGATTTTAGCGGAAGGAAAATGTATTTGATCTGCCTAGTCCTTCCGCCGATGAAATTTAAATGAGGGCAGTTTTCTGTTCTTGTTTTAATGTACGTACTTTTCCCGTTATTCGGTGGATGCTGCAGTCAAACATTTCTACCACCATGGGGGCAGATGAAAGTGGTCGTTATGGGAGGTAGGGGTGTAATATGACACCTGTTTTAGGGGGTGCTGTGTTGTTATGGAGCCGACAATGAGTAGACCGAAGAGAAGGACTGATGTGTATATCCTACCAGTGTCTACTGAAATACTAGTGTCTGAAATACTAGTGTCTAGTGTCATATCATACGAGCTTGGTTACATAGTTAAGCGGATTAAGGGATAACCCACAGGTGCAACATTCGATTTCTGGCAAACGCTCATGGTTCGAGCAACGGCGTTTGAGAAAACATTACAAAATAATGCTGTTGGAGTGACTTCAAAAAACTGGTAAACAAAGATTCCAGATCCTTTTTTGGAACTTTTCCTTAATAGGCTTTTAGATTTTACCTGTTTGAGACTGTTGATATAGAGGTGATTGCGTATGCAAGATTTCTATGTAACTATTTTTGGAATTATAGCAGTTTCATCAGATGTGGGAGCTTGTGAACTTTTTTGTTTTTCGTGCAATTTGAATGCATATGCATTCCGATTTGAACACCGTGCCCCACTAATTCGAACATTGCGTAAATTTTTCAAGCAAGAAGGTCACCGTATCCCACCCCCCAAGTCCGAAGGTGCCCGTTTGCCTATGGTTCCACAGTATAAATAAAAACTAAGGCCATCTTTTTGCACTTGGCTTCAATTAATTAGTACTTGATTTATTTTTTTTGATACCTAGTCTACAAAACATATACCGTTTATCACATATATATAAGCCTGTTTTGTTTCTGCTTTGCCACCTTGCAACTATTTTCCAATAGTTTTTTTCTGGAAAAAATTAGTAAATAAATTGTTATGCCTTTTTTATGTTTCGAGTTCAACCCAAGGCAAAAAAAATAGCTAAAATTTCTCTAAAATAATTTTCTATTCTATAAAATGTATGAAGTTTTGATGCTGATTTCAATTTAGATAAGACTTTTCTAATTTCCTTGTTTATTAATTTAATTTTCTGTTCGTGCGTATCAACCACACGTTTTTTTTTTTTTTTTCTGGCGAATAATTTCCTCCTCGGCGGGGGTGAAAACTTGCTCAAGGGTTATGATCACTGATTTAAAAATAATGAGTTACTCCAGTCATCTCTGTGGTTTTAGAGTAACATAGTCTCCAGGCTTCATCCATTTATCGTACTTTACTTGTAACTTCTTCCTGTCCGGTGTTTCAATTTCAACCTGGAGAAAAACATAAAAGTAACTATTTGAAACAAAAGAGATCTGTGAAAACGCGGACAAACTGTGACAATCATAAGCCTTAATTAGAGAAGATGTGGGTCTCCTAATTTCTCTTGTAAGCCTATATTCATGTAAAGTAGAAAATTACAGGTACGCTTTGGTAATAACTTGATGTTTCCTATAAAAGATTTTGACCTTTTTTAACTAATGAACTAATGGCCAACAAACTCGAGTTTTGGCCAGGCCCGGGCCCCGGGTCAGTTGTGTTGTATTCTTGGGCGAGATACTCTAACTTGCTGAATCTCCCATCACCCGGGAGTAAAATAGACACCAATTAGAAAAGTTAGGGAAGCCTGAAGATCGGGGCGAGAGTAAAAGCTTCGGCAAAGTGGGGATCGTGTGGAGTTTTGGCTCTCGTCCCAAATTTCGCGCGCCGAGACTTTGCCCCTTCACCAATGTTTGCTACTTCGTCAAGCGCCAGCCTCATTGACACTAGACTACATTGAGTTTTTTATATCACCTTTTCAGTTAAAAACAATCAGATTAGAAGATCATGATAACTGCTGCTATTGAAGTTAGTTCCCAAAGGGGGAAAGCAAAGAAGATATAAAAAAACGATGAATTATTAAGGATAAAATTGAGTTCACCCACTCTGTTTAACTTCCAGCTATTAGGTTTCCACCAGTTAAACCAGGTGGAGTCAGCCAGCCTGACACGAATCGTCTTAAGCGTACCAACATTGGGAGAAATTACTGGAAATGTTTGACTACTAAAAGCAAAAAGAGAAAACAGCAGATTTGTAAGTAAAGAGAACTTGACTGGACCTTCATCATGATACGAGTTATCACATCGCCAGTTGTTGCTTCATATAAGCGTAGCAGTCCTTGACCAGGCCATTTGGCCTTTGCATTTTTGTTCGTAAGTCTGAAAAAGCGTTTTATGGTGGTGCATAGTCGAATAACTATGGGTGGTGTGAAAGGCGTCAGAAAATGTCTGTTTTGATTAGACTACGAGTCCGTCGTGTGTGACGTGAAAGAACTGACCAAGAGGAAAAAATAGCCGCGCGAAACCCCAAGATTTCGCGCCGCCAATTTCACGCACGACGGTGTAAGCGAAATAGGGACTACTCGTAGCCGGTCTAATCAGTTCGTGACAATCATTTGTGACGTTTTATCATGCCAAATGACGTAACGCATTTTAGAGAGTCCGTCGTCTGAGTCACCAGCCCCTCTGCTAGTAATCAGCTCACTTCAAATGTTTACCAGTTTAAGATTATTCGTTAGAGATACGAAATAGGAATTTAAATTTTTTTAAGTTTGCTACTGAGCAAAAGAACAATAGAGTAATCTAACCTTCCTCGTTCAAATGGATCTGGAACTTTGTCAGTAGATTCCAATTCCACCTCGCCCGAGTCCCCAGCTGTTCCGGCAAGGAATATGTCAACTTTAAGGTCTGTTCCGGCGTAGAGAACATCAGACGTGTGTACAGTCACAAAATATAGCACCACTGTTGGGCAAGCAAAAAGCTGTTAGTTCTATAAAAGATTTTCTGATCGGTGGGACACAGTGTGAGTCAGACATGTTGATGTCACTTTGCGCATAGTTAGTAACTCTACTAACTATGCTTTGCGAGTGCAATGGTTTGAATGGTTTGTATTTTGTCAAACCTCTGGATCGCAATCGGATTCTTTTTACGTCTCTTTTAGTACTGATAGAGCTGCTCAGGACAGGCAAGACGGAAAAACAGCTTGAAATACGCTGTACATATACATTAAAAGGCTTTTTTGGCAAAACGAAACCACCTGCGTTTCCAGGCGACGGCGACCAATTTGGTGTTCACGCTTCCCGCGATCCTTAACTTCCGAACAACAGTAAATGATGATCCTGGGGACAGGATGCCGTTAGGGAAGCAGTAGGGAAGTTTGTTTTAAAGAGGTTGTTATTAGATTGCGTACAGGTGCCGGGTAATGGGCTCCTGATTGCGTACTTACAATTTTCTCTCAGTTCAGGACATCTATAAAGCATGTTTATCCTGACAACATCTAAAGCTGAAAATCCTTCACTCTGCCCCAGACGCATTCCGGGATCGATGAGCGCTTCCATCGTATTTTGACCATTTTTGCTGAAGTACTTGTTACTGTAATGCATGATCGAGTGGAAGTCATACGGTAAATTGCCGTCATCTTGGCGATACATCTTAAATTCGGATATCATACCTGCAAAAGGCAACATAAATTAAGGAATATAGGAGTTTAATTTCGTGAAACAGTTGAGCCTGTAAGAACAAAACTGAAATTTACTAAAACGATCAATGTGGCCAGTCAGATTCGCCGGCTCCTACTTGGTGTAGAAGACTCAGTTGATGTAAAACAATAGGTCAAGGTCAACTTTATTTAGGCAGGGTGGCCCAATCAGCACTTGGCTGGTATCAAAAGGGGCCCTGCGTAAATT
>OMLO01001844.1_pt1 | contig 16683 bp, 13 predicted proteins | sample 1674811 | NCBI WGS metagenome assembly OMLO01 (sample SAMN06265003, study PRJEB25207) | coral metagenome | isolation source: Coral host | place: Mexico:La Bocana,Puerto Morelos, Mexico | collected 2008-11-13 | reverse complement strand
AACTGCGATGATCATTCTTCACTTTCATCTACAACCGCAGTTCATATATGAATTATTTCATATAAACTTCACATCAGAAGTATTTGTGTTATACTTTTGGTGTAGACTCCATTGCTTTAATTTCTTGGTAGTCATGGATTGCTACCTCGAAGTGGTTTTGTCATGATATATTGAGGAAGCTCAAACCAGTTTTCTGCACTTGCTAAGACGTACATTGTAGATTTTGATGGGTCATCATTATAACCACTCTTTATCAGTTGACGCTAATGGTGAAAACGTTGTTATTTTTTTCGTGGCACGATAGGTTACCCTAGCAACAGTTTGACCTGCTAAGGACACCCTTTTAATTAAATTAATTAATTGCTTTTAATTAAAAAAAGGTACGGTTAAATTTTTCATATCAGTATCACATTTTCATTAGCAGGATAAGCAAAGCTTAACAAACTTCTGTACATAGTGTTCAGAGCCCAGGTGGTTCTGAGCCACCTGATCTCTGAACCTCAAGTACAGATATTTTGAAACCATACCACCCGTTGTGTCACGAAAATGATTACAACGTGTTCATCAACTATTAGGTAGTTTTTTGATACCATGATTAGAGCATTAAAACATGTTGCGTCGCTTTGTACTCGTTCCGTCACCCCGTTACCCATTAATCGCTTCCGTCATGGTGATGGCTAAATCATCTCTTTAACAAACGGTGCTTTATACATAGAATGGAGTTCTCGAAGACGAAGATCTTCTGGACATTGGAATTGTAGACTTTTCTCATAGAAGGTGAGAGAAGTCAAATATTATTTGAAGTACTTCTGTTTAAATTCCATTTGCAGTTAGCCACGTTCTCTATCTCGATCCTTACTTTTCTCGGCCCATTCATTCGCATTATGTATTTTTTGAGGTACTTTAATCAGTAATGGCGTGCCTAGCTCTGAGAAATGGAGGGCAATCCATCAGTAGTGGACGATTCTACAAAATTAAACGCTTCCTTTGTTCCAGGAATTTTGTAGACCTTGTGATTATTTGTGATTATTGTTGATGTTGGTGTGTCGACATTTTGCTCTTAGTTTTTGTTGTGTACGGCAACCTTACAAGGTTTATGTTACTGTTAAAGAAGCTCAATCATGGTGCTATGGTCTATTTTGGTCACGTACAAAATTACCTTTAAATTGAATGAAGCCTGAAAAAAAAAACAGTTTACTAAGATAGGTATACGAACCAAGTGGCCAAAAACTCCTTCAACAGTGTTGAGCTAATCGTAGTCATATAAGATCTCTTTCATCCCGTACCAGAACCGACTCTGTTGTTACCTCAACAGGACAATTATGGAGGCTTTGAAGTCCTTACCAGTCTGTCCGCGGCTTAGCGACCCGGCCTTAACCAAACCCGAGGGTTTAGAGGGCTGGTTAGACCTACTTTTCCTTCCCGAGTATTTCGACGTGTTTCAGCACAATGGCTTTACGTCCATGGAGAGAATTCACATGCTCTGGGAAGTGGAGCTGACGTCGGTTAGTTGCCATGACAGCTGTCAAACTATATGTCACGTGTCTTGATTTTATAAAATTAGTACATCGTGATAATGTACTAAATGTACTTTTGGATTGTTAGGTTTTGGAAGTCAACTCTCTTGGCCATCGCAAACGAATTCTTGCCTCCTTAAAGGAAGATGTAAAAGAACTGGAGAGCAAGGACCAATCAGAAGTAAGTACTGACTACTTACATTGCTAATTTCATCTTCAGTTAAAATATTCTCATATATAGCTTCACCAACTTTTTTTACAGTTATCTGGGTGAATACAATACAGTTCTGATCGGTCAATGGCTCTTTCTGCGCAGGGCAACCAATCGACTGCCTGACTGCCTGTCTAACTTGACTGAATGATTGACTAACTGACTGTCTGACGGTCCGACCGAATGACTCACTGACCAAATGACTGTCTGTCCTTCTGTCTGACTGATTGACTGAATGACTATCTGACTAACTGACTCACTGACTGCCTGTCCAGCTTTACTGACTGTCTGCAGTGACTGACTGTCTGTCTGACTCTCGGACCAAATGACTTTCTAAGTGGCTAACTGTATGAATGACTGAACTAAGGAAGGAAGGAAAGAGCGAAGTAGCCAACAAACAAACAAACAAACGAACGGGCAGACAAAAAGCCAACGAGCGAGAAAACAGTTGAATGAATAGCGATAATCCCTTTCTAACGAATATAGCTAGAATCATTGTTTTATCTGTTGTCAGACTCCAAACCTTGACGAAAGCAGTGCTGATCTCGAAGAGAAGCTGGCGGAGCTCAAGATGTACTGCCCAGATGAGAAACCGCCAGCCGCCGCGACCGTATCAGCAGTGAGTAACGCGGGAGACTCGATGGCGGCTGCCAAAGGGTCCACGACTAGCAACAAGCAGGTATGACTTTATACGAGCCTCGTTTTGAAACCGGGGCACTTGAATCAACATACAGTGGGGTCCAACAAAGTTAGCTTTTAAATATGTGGAAACAAATTTCTTTTGCAGGTGCCTACAAAAAAGCCGAGAAAATCCAAAAAGTGGAAACACGAATCGTCAGTCTTGATTAAAGGATGCGTCAACTACACCACCCTGGTGAGTAAAAATGTTCATTAAAAGAAACCGGCAAATATATTGGTAGCTATTTCAGTTTAGGGGAGAACTTGGTTTTATTGCGATGCGATGTTGATCCCGAAGCGCTAATACGAATCAAGCTGGAATCAAATCAAACATTACACTACGTAGTATTTTAAAGTGATAGAAGTAGCCCATGACTTTCCCTTTTAGCATTAGCCCTAATAAGGAAATAGATCAACACGAGACAAAGAAAAAATTTATTTTGACCACGTTGGTCATCGTTGGAGCTCTGGATTGGATAACCAAATAAGCAACGTAAGACAGCTCAAATTTGAAACCTCTTCATAGCCTGCAGCAAGTGTTGATTAAAATAGTTTGAGATGAACTTTTCAACGGCTACAACGCTTTAGGCTTAAATTCCTGTTGTTCTTTTACTTCGCATTTCTGCAATTTTTCCCTTTTAGCTTTACTTCCATTTGTTTTGAGTTTGACAAAGCGCTGTAGGTTAAGAGCTTATTATGTTTTTTTTCCAGTACCTTGGGTCGCATGCGGTCAAGACAATCACAGGGCTGGAATCGACTATTGACGCCTGCCGTAAAATGAGGGTAATGTGTCATGTAACGTAAAGCGAGCTCATTAATTTGAGTTATTTTGCAATTCTACAATTACCTTTCAATTAAAGGCAGAGAATAGAGATAATAATAAACCGTAAAGGAACGAAGATGGTTGAGGATGGAGAAGATTAACACCGATTACAAGTTGAAACGGAGTTATGTTGAAAATCCTCTTAACGGTGTCCCCGTTTATATTCGCTGGAAAAAGTTTGATGGTTGATCAGTTGAAGAACTTCCGATAAATTCTATCTGCAATATATGAAGCACGAGAGATTGTGTTTGACCACATTTCCAAAACCGACAAGAGAGTTGAACATAAAGCGCGGAGCGGAGTTTCTTTGACGACCTTCGAGGTGTTTGTAAATGTGGCTAAACATGGTCTGTCTTGAGTGTCTGTTATATGTTCTCAATCGAATTTAAAACCAAGAATTGAATCTTAAGTGGAGAAATATCGTAAAAATGGATGCCAATTAAAATCAGATATCCATTCATCATCGCGGTCTACCGCCTGAAAAACTCGCGACAAGCACTCGTAAAGTTTTTCCTAGGACACGGCGAAAAGCGAAAAGCTATTTCGTTCGTTACCCTTTGATGTCACCTGTCAAGCAATCCAGCGTTATAGCATGAATTCTTCTTTTAACTTTCTTTTTAGCTGTCCACAGCCAAACTACAGAAGATTCCCTCAGTGACACTGTCTGTGTCGGTAAAAGGAATCAAGTTCATCGATGCAAGGTCAAAGGTATATTAATAGTACTTCTTTTTACCCTTCATAATGTTGTATTCTATGTATGCTGTCATAAAGTGTATCAGTTGATATCGTTTTTATAGTTAGTGTCAATTAAGATGATTTTGATAATGACGATGACGCTGAGATAGTACTGGTGGTGATGATGATGATGACGATGACTTTGTAGGTGGTCGTGTGAGGCTCATTGCTAGCGTACTCTTTCACACTAAACAAAAATACCCAACTGATAGACAAACTGTTTTTGCAGATTATGGTCAGCTATCACGACATGAGGAATATATCATACATCACGCAAGACCCAGAGGACAGAAAAGTGTTCGCTTACATCGCCAAGGACGGGAAAACGGAGAAACATTACTGCCACGTGTTCAGGGTGGAAACCACTGTAAGTCAATTACCATAACTCCTATTTCAGACCGTCAGGAGCGCGAGACGAGCGTGGAGAGAGCGTGGAGCGTGCGAGAAGTGAGCGTGACTGGCAAATCACTCGCGATGACCGAGAGTTCCCCTATTCCGTTGCACCTAATTGGTGCCTCGCCTCTTGCTCCAGTAAAAACTCTTCGAAATGGTTGTCGTTTGGCCACTAAAATTTATCATATCCTTTGTTTTCTTGAAAAGGTTTTGTCAGATGAAGTTACCATGACTATTGGACAGGCTTTTGAGGTAAGGCTCAAGAAGGTTGAAGAACCTGTAATTAGTTTCTGCTTTCATCATCCTTACTTTCCACAATAGACTGGAATGTCGAGTTCTGTTGTTTTTGAGATTGCCGAGATTCCTGGAAATCTATGCACGCTGTATCAGATTGATTCAATCAGCACAGTGAACAGAACTATAGACAACTGTCTTTTTTTTTCTTGCAATTCAGAATCTCGCTAAGAATACACGGAAAAAAATCCTTCTACACCGTTAGCCCACTAATTATGAGTCACTTAAAGGTCCTCACTCTTTGGTTGCAGCTGGCCTTTGGTCAGTTCGTGCAGGCTCGGAAATTACCTTGCTGAACTGTGAATCGACAAATGACGTCATCACAAGGTGCACGGCATTTTGGGAAGAAGGGATGACGTCAACAGTAGCTGCAGATACCAAAGTTTGTAAATCGACGAAACTAAAGTTTGTTACGGAAAGCTCACTATGGTGGATTTTGCTTATGCTAATCTCCTTCGCAGTCTGAACAGAACCACCTGCAAACCTGGCAAAAGTCACGCTGGTCTTCTTCACTTTTTGGGAGATCGTTGCGTGACGTTCCAAAGGACAACTAGTATTCCTGACGAGAAGACAGTGGGCAGTGATCTGTTTGTCATTTTATGTTGCTAGATGAACAATTATAGGAGTTAATGTTAGCTAAACTGAGCTTGCCAATGGGCTCGTATTGCAGTCTAAGAGGGAAGTCTTCTGCTGGACCATATGGCTAACAATTGAACTCTTCATATTATGTCGAATCTCGCGTACCGTCACACCGGTCAATAATAGGAGGGACTCTTTAGCAAGGTTACGTTTACAGTTATTTGGTTGCATGAAAGAATTGAGAGTTGCATACATGAAGTCCCTAACCATAGGCGTACTTCCACTTGGTCAATCCTTAAAGAGACTAGTTCTGGAATTAGATTATCCAAAGGAGTCTTGTGGAGATTAATTGCACGTTCGGTTTACTGGCTTTTTGATTGCCAGGTGAAATTAATCAAAAATTACATTAGCAAGCGGCATCAGTACAAAGTGACTTGCCGTGAGAAATTATCCTTTCTTTGATCGTAACTTTGAAACAAATCTCTTTTTTCATATTATACTACTGGTAGGTTCAATATTTAGGCGTCTTGCGAACGCGGCTTTCAAGCGCGACATCAGGGCTGGAGACTAGTCCTATTGAAGCCAACAGTTAGTGTTTATTTTATATGCTGTCCAATTTGAAAGATAATTGCACATGGCTTCAATGCAAACAATAGTTTATGTTATGATTACAAATAGATGAGCAACCAACCTTCTCTGACTGAACAGTTTATGTTGAAGTAAGCTTTCGGCTGCAAACCTACAGCCTTGGCCGAAAGCTGGTATGGTTGCATTCGTCAAAGACTCTAGGTTGACGGGCAAAACCTTATTTTAACTTACATATTTCAGCCACAAAACGGTTTATGTTTTATTTACTCAATTCTTTACCGGTCAGGCATTTGTATATCACAAAACGATTCTTCAGGAATGACTGACTTTAATACAGTTGATCCTTGTCCAGGGGGCTCTTTTTCCGGGGGACACTCGGTTACATTTCTACCCCTACCCCCCTTTCCCACCCACCCAACCCTAGTACCAAACAGTTCCCTTAAGTGGTATCACGTGTGCCCGCTGTACTTCGGATCGGTTGTATTTGTAATATTCAATTCCGCAATGTTTCTATTCTTTTCAAGAGATTTTGTATAGGTTCGATGCATGCGTTAATTGACCTCAAACAGATAATTAATTTTTATATGGCGATGATGACTGCACTCCTTAAAGAAACTTTATTTTTATATATTTTTTTTAAACAAATGCACCGTGCCTAAATTCAGGCGTGGATCGAGTGACTTTATTTTTGTTATCAGAATTCGCGATTAGGGAATAAAAAAGGTAAATAGATAATAAAAATTATTTGTACAGGAAGCCAAGTAAATACGATTTAAAACATTTCTGGAACTGCTTTGTATGTTTCGCCATTTTAACAGTGTGCAGGGAGGATTGTTACTTACGAAATAGAAAACATGTACTTTGTTTCTATCCAGTTTTAGTAGAAATCTACTGACGTTCTATCACGAATACCGTTCTCTGATTGGATATATTATTCACTGTCTATTCTGTTGTATATAGTGACTAGCGTAGCTTCTTTGCGTTTTCGAAGTGCCCGTGAAGAGGATTTAGATAAAACTTTGAACGACTAGTAGATTTATCCTGAACAGGTTTTATTCGCCCTCCATTTCTAGATATACGCGATAGTTGACTCGGACTGCCCCTCGTCAACCATCGCGTTTAGAAATCTCGAGCTCATAATCGATTTTTTTTTTTTTTGTTAACAAACGTACACTGTTGCGTTACTCACTATCTATCACAGATCAGAAAATAACACAAAGCAAATACACGCGCTTATTGGTTTAAAACCGTGTTTCTATTTAACAAATAGATTCCATGTTGCGTTGCGTCTGTTCAGTAATAGATCACAGATGACGTCAAAATTTGGTAAGAACGAAAAAGTGATGATGTTGATGACCCTGTTAACGACAGTTGTGTTCTTACCACATTTTGATGTCCATTTCTCCCAAACTTTCACTCGTGTTTTTATAACTCGATAGAAATACGGTACATGTTTTCTATTTGTTAAATAGATGGTGAGTCGAGAAGCCAATTAGAGAACGCCATTCGTTAGAACGCTAGAAGAATAAATTTACATTAATTAGAGGCACGTTTTAAAACCAATCAGCGCCCTTCTTTTCTTTGGGTAATTTCGGCTCCTACTTGGAGCTTGTAGAAGACACAGTTGATGTAAAACAATAGGGAACAAAAGGACAAAAGAACGAGGAAAACAAAACAATAGATTTGTGAGGCGGCGTTCTATTGTGACGTAACCTGTGTCTTCTACACGAAGAAGGAGCCGTAATTTCCTAAAATGGAATAACGGATGCTGGCCTAACCATCAAGCACCAGAGAAACGCCAAAGGGCTTGGGAAAGAGGTAAGCCCAGGTAGTGACTTCATGGGATGAAGTTCTTTGCACGGTTATATTGATGGCAGCTATTAATACCTGTCAGCTCTCACGCCTTAGGCGTGAGTCTCACAACTTCAATTTCACGCCAACTCACGCTTACGGACGAGGTCGTGTCGTAGAAAATTGCCGATATTTAATGTATAACACTAGATTTAAAAGCGGAGCATTGAATCATTTTCTTTAGGACTTGGAACGCCTTCAGACATCTTCGGACTTCTTCGGATTAAGTCTTCGGAAAACTTCGGATATGTTCGTGTCGTCTTCGGAAATCCTGGAAATCTCACGCCTTTGACTCGGAAACAGTTGGCAGGTACATATACTATTCAAGCTTGTACTAAACTGGCATAAATTCTAAAAGGGTGATCAATTTGACTATTTAGCAGAGAGGAGATGCACAGTGTATTATTTTACCATCCCTCGACCTTAGAACTGTGTATTCAGTATTGTTGAGCTGGCAAACTCTAGCCATTCGGTTGATGCTCATGTAACACGAAGCCAACTGTGTTTGAGTGACGTATATGTAAGTAAGTGAAGTAGCACAAAGTAACCAAGTGTTTGAGTGTTTGTCTAAACTCATTCATCAACCATTTAAAAATTTATCTTTTTATTCCTAAGGAAATATTGGATGTACATCTATCGAAGAGTTCGCTTAATCTATGCCTCGATCTTATTGAAATTTCAAAACGGACTAAAGTTGATCAGCGGTTTTGTTTTTTCAAAAGCCCGCGAAAACCTACGCCAGGCCTTCGCGGCCGCGTAGGCTTCGTCAGCTTCTTGATAAAACAGCTTTCAAAGGCACGAAAATCTTAGCACTTGAAGGAATTGCTTGTTCCCGATATACTTCCATTTTCCTTAAATTCAGAATGTTGAAAAAGGTACCATGGAATGTTGTGCGATGGGGCTTTGTTAGGAATATATTGGTGTTTAATTACGCATCTCTATGTGACCTGCAAGGATTGTTTTGAAACGTGAAAAGTTCTTACAATGGCCAATTTGTCGAGCAATTCCAGTTTAGTTGACAGTGTACCTGACACTGAACATGACACATCCCCGTATGCAATCTTGTTTATCTTCACGTCATGTACTATTGGAGGTAAATTACAAGTTCATTTATTTTGCGGGGTAACGTTATCACTAAGTTGGCCAATTTATTGCTTCGATATATGGTTAAGCTTGAGCTTAAGCTTAATAAGCTTATTTATCACTTTTATGGCTTTCCTTTTTCCAGCTATTGTTCGACAATTGATGAAAGGATGGCCTATACCTTACACAGTCGTGTTAATTGTTCTCGGACTTTGTGCTGGAGCAATATCAGGCGCGGTCCCGGAACTTCAAAAGTAAGATCTTGCTTACAAAGTTGAATATTACTGTTGTCTGTCGAGAAACGTTATTTACAGATTACAACTACATTGTGTTTAGATACCCGGCAGCCGGGAAGTGTTTTCAAAAAAACTACATAACCGGTAGTCTTAAATTATTATGATAGAATTTCCACGAAATAACTCATTCAATTCTTCTTATTATAGTATATCTTTGTTTAGAAATTTCAATAAAAGTCATAGAATCGTTTTTTTCACTGAGGATAACTATGCCGTTTCATTCAATTTTAAAATTGATGAAGAAATCTACTGGCCTACAGGTTTTTTAGGGAGTTCTCAAAAAATCTTAATATACCTAGAAAAACCCTCTAAATAACTCCTATGTTGTGGTAAACATACACTGATTTTGAAGCACTATGGCTAAAACTTTCTTGCAGTAGTAGGACTTATGGAAAACTTGAAGATTCGGGCACTTCGATGTTACTAACATCCGCTATTTTGAAACCTTGCTGCTTTAGCGCTCTTCGGTAATATGGAAGAAATTTTTGGAGTAGGAAATTGCTGAACTGAATTGTTTCTTTTATAGAACTACATTGTTTCAAGAAAATAGTGAGGAAAACGCAGGGCTAAGCCAAAAAAAGCTATGAATGTTTCTAAATACCCTACATTTTCCAAATATCGATCTTACAGTCCCCCAAAGCATCCGGATGTCCATGGAAAGGCTTATTCTTTCTCTGTTTTCAAGGTACACATCAATGTCAAGCCAGAACCCTCATCTCATATTGACCACCTTCTTGCCAGTTCTTCTGTTTGAATCAGCTTTTGCCATGGATGTTCATATATTTTACAAGATGTTCTGGCAGGTAGTCTTGCTTGCTGTGTTTGGGTTAGCAGTAGCTACAGCTCTCTCGGGCATTATGGCCAAGATGGTGTTTGTTGACTACCAGTGGACCTGGCTTGAGGCCTTGCTGTTTGGATCTATAGTTAGTGCTACAGATCCTGTGGCTGTGGTAGCCTTGCTTAATGACCTGGGTGAGTCTACAGGATTATTTACTAGCCAAGAGTAGTTTTCAATTGATTGTGAAACCAAAACCAAAACCAGTTACTTACCAATTAGACTACTCAGCCAATCTCAAACCGTAGTAAGACTAAAACCAAAATCGAAACCAAAGTAGTTCCCTGATTACTTTTGACACTCAGCTGAAAACTACTCTAAGACGGAAAAGTAATTACAAGTCAAAGTACAAAGCATAAAGCAAAGGAGCAGAGACTGGTAGAGTAAATATGCTACCATAAGATTTGCCCTGTTTCCCTCCAGCGAGGCCCTTTGCTCTATCATTCCTCCTTTCAATCAATGCATAATCTGACAAAATTCTCGGGGAAGAGAGAAAAATGGTGGGAGGTGAGAGAAGCTAAGAGGGAAGAAACCTCTTGAACAGTAGGACATTTGCAAAGGTACCCATCAATATGATTAACTGACTGAGATTATCATCCTGTACGGATGTAATAAATCAGTTCTTTCTTTCTGCGTTATTAAAGACATTAAATGCGTGACCTGCTTGATTGAGGTCCACAGGAATAATTCGAATCAAACTTTCTTTTACCTCTCTTTAGTCCACGTGATCTAATTTACAGCTGTATAGAGTCTGATTCATGAAAATGAATTTTAATTTTGTTGTTGTTAAAAGGAACAAGTAAACAGCTTTCCACCATCATCGAAGGTGAATCTTTATTAAATGATGGAATGGCAATTGTGTTGTACAAGATATTTTATAACCTGGCATTTTCAACAATGACTGGTAAGAAACTGTACAATCTATTGGTCAGTCGACTTTTGTCCAAGAGTGTCAATCATTATAAAATGATAAAACATACACAAACAGTCCATAGAAATAAGTATGGGTAATCAAATGGTGACGAGTAAAATTAGGAAATAATTTCACGCGCGTTTTGTCAAAATTCTAATAATTTCCCGAGCCTTTGCAATTTTATAATTTCACATGTGAAATTATAAATTACGGCTGAAATTTCGCGCCAAAATTAAGGAGTAATTTGTCATCCATGACATTATGGTAATATTATCCTCATTAAACCAATAACAAGCTAATTATCGTACTTAAACAAATGCTCCTATCTAGCATAACATGAAACACGTCATAGTGACAAGGAAGTGAATTGATTCTGTTGAATTCCAATGCCGTCAAATGAAGATGTGCATACCCTGCTTTATAGAGACATTTTCTGTTGCAGCCAAACCCTCCAGTCTGTTACTAGTAAAGGGACATCATTAAACCCAAATCTACCTGGTTTTAAAAGCATTGTGGCCGTAGTTGGTCCCCAACTAGTTGCATATGTGCGTTCTGTCACGCCTCTCATCTCTTACTTTTCTTCATTTTTAGCTACAGAAATCGGACTCTATTTTCCACGTGTAGCTCTTGGAGGATTCTTTTTCGGTCTGGTGGCTGGAAGGGTTACAGTGTTTTGGCTGCAGCACGTGTTTAATGATGCCCTGGTAGAAATTACCATCACTTTAGCTAGTACCTACTTGACATTTTACATTGGAGAAGAAGTGCTAGGAATATCTGGTGTGATTGCTGTGGTTATGTTAGGAATAGAAATCAATTCGCTCAGAACAAGCATCAGTCCCGAGGTTGAGGTTTTCTTGCACAGGTAATTTAGAAGAGACTATCCCTCGAAACTAGATTAATTTATGATTTTACTTATAATCTCTGATGATCGGTGACGGATTGTAAAATTTAAATCATTGAATTTTAGGTTCTGGGAGATGCTGGCGTACCTGGCAAACACACTTATTTTTATCATGGTTGGTGTCGTGATCATGGAAAAGGCGCTCAACAGTTTGAACGAATACGATTTATTTCTCCTTGTGGTGGATTACTTAGGAATAACTGTGATAAGGTTAGATCATCTTTTCTCGTGCAAAGCATACTACAGATTTTTTCCGTTTTTTTTTTCTTTTTTTTTTTAACAAAAGTCAAAATGCTGGTATCAGTAAAGCTAATGCTATGCTTATAAATCAAAGAGTTGTCTCACTTTTTTTAGGGGCCTAGTTATGATGACATTCAGTCCCATTTTGATGCGTATCGGATACGGTCTTTCCTGGCAGAATGCTGTAGTGGCAGCCTGGGGTGGACTGCGAGGCGCCGTTGGCCTGGCTCTTGCGTTGCAGGTGTATATTGATCACCCTGAGATGGGAGGAAAGGTATGCTTCCCATACATGTTCTATCGGGGTGTGGATAGCTTTATACAACATTTTGGGCAAGTGTGAATTTCTCTCAGCATTGTGCGCACTGATCAGTTACGGAAGTAGAATTGCTTTCTAAGGCATTGTGTGCTTTTGGACGACTACGAGCTATTTTTCTGATTTCAAGTCAAAGCACGACCGCATGGTTCATATTTTTGACTTAATTTTGTTAATAGGCGCGCTTTCTTTTTTTTTTCACTTGATATAAATATCAAAACTTGCTTGCCATTTCAGCGAAGTAACTTGGAGTGTTGGCAGTGACACTGGAATGCAGTGTTTTTCCTGGTCTTGTTCAGAAACGTTGAGAAAATACTGACGCTGGGAAGTACTTAACTTAATATATTTCAGATCTTGGCGCACACGGCTGGCATTGTAATGTTCACTCTTCTTGTTAACGCTACAACTATGAAGAAACTTCTGGAGAAACTCGGAATGAGTGATATATCAGACGCCAAGAAAATTGCCATGGCAAATGCCGTGAGACAGATCCAAGAGAGCAATCATCGCACCCTTACCATGCTAAAGGCTGACCGCTTTCTCGCTGACGCCGACTGGGATATAGCCGAGCGGGACTGTGAGATGCATAATCCTTATATGTATGTAGAGGGGGAGGTAAGAGGTTTTCTGATAAATTTTGATAATATGGAGGTTCACATGCATAAACAAGGCCCTTACTTCAAGGCTCTCGGCTATTTCAGCCCTTGCAATAAAGGGCCAGGGGTAAGTATAGCCATGAACGATCAAAGTTTATTGCCGGCTACATTTCTGCTTTGTTCTCTCAGCATGATGATGAAGAGACCCCACTAATGCTTCGTCACAGCACATGCCCAAATTGTGATACCAGCGTGCCCAATGAACCTTCGCCCAAAGAATTCGCCGAGATGACCAACGACGGTAGAGTACGTTTAATCAAAGCTCTGAAAGTGAGTTACTGGAAACAGTTTGAACATGGAATGCTATCCCGTGAAGCTGTGCAGACCTTGATTAACTTAGCTGACACTGCCATGGATAAGGAAGAGGGGTACAAACAGATCTATTATTTCATTTTAAAATTGGCCTTACGGAAATGACCATAACTAAGTCAATCATGCAGTATTTATAGGTATATGTACAAAAAAACATAAGCAAAAATAAGGTTGCTAGGAGCACGATTCGATCCTAGGTTACCGCGGCCACAACGAAGGGTCCTTACCGCTCGACGATAGGGGCAATTGACAGGTGGTTAACGAAACTTTTGAAATTCAAGGCAAGTATTAAAAGTGACGTCACGGAGGCCATACTGGTGTCCCCAAAAAATAAAAATTTAGATGTTGTTTTTTCTTTGCAATCAAATGGTAGGTCTGTAGTATAATTAACTTATCAAGTTATAAAATGTATTAGCTTTTTCTAATACCAGGCGATTATCTGGGCTAAGTGCTCTCATAGGTGTTGTGTCTGTTGCCCCAGAACGGAACAATATTGTGTCTTAAACAAAGGAACATTCCATTATTGTTCATCAATTTCAAATGCAATTTTTGTCCTGTTTATAGTTTCATCGAGTTGAATGACTTGCAGACTTACTGGAGAGTTCCACCTTATCTACAGAACATCGTATGTGTCTTCTTCGCAGACCCTAATAGGTTACCTTGAACTGATTTGCTTAGCACTGATTAAAAATGAAGTAACGTAAAAGAAATGCAACAAAATCACAGTATTAACAGGAGCAACCTTGATTTTCTCCTATACTAAATTGATGAGAGGCGTGGTGGCTCCGTGCTCAGTGCGCTTGTTTCTAGATCGAGCTGTCCTGGTTCCATCCCTGGCCGGGGACATTGTGTTGTGTTCTTAAGCAAGACACTTAACTCTCACGGTGCCTCTCTCCACCCGGGTACATAAATGGGTACCGTCTAATTTAATGCTGGGGGGGTAGCCCTGCGATGGACTAGCCTCCCATCTAGGGGGGAGTAGAAATACTCCTAGTCGCTTCATGCTGCGGAAACCGGGATAAGCTCGGGTCTGGTGAGCCACTTGGCTCATATGAAGACTTTACCCTCACCATACAAACTGTATAGAAAAGCGAGTACGAGTGAGTACAAATAAAGACTGATTAGAATTAGAATTAGTAAAATGAGAGGTGATTGCGTAAAATGATCTTAATGCGATGTAAGACGTATCATTTTTCGCAAGTGTACATGTGAAAAAAGTGAAAAAAATTCTATCCAACATTTCTACTATTCTTGTTCCCCTTAGAAAGATAAACTAGAACAGCTGAAGCAGACCAAACCGACAGAACGCATACCGCCACCAAATAACAAGATTCTTTCTTTCATGTACAATGTGGCTGTACACGTTGTCTTTGATGTGGTTATTAATACCTTGATCATGATCAACATGGTGCCTATAGTCCTGGAGCTGGCATCAGACGACGATGCTCCGTATATGAATATCTTGAACACCATCAATTACGTATACTGCACAATTTATGTCGCTGAGGCATTGTGGAAGGTCTGTGACGTCTTTTTTGTTGTTGTTGTACTTGACTTGGATGTTTTGCAGCAAAGAAGTATAGTGGCGCTCTCTGAGTATCGTACAATTCGACCAAGAGGTCACTAAACCTTAAAATGGCCAATCGCAGCAGATGTAAGCTAATGAGAAGATCAATTTTCTTTTTAAAATTTTTACTCCTGCTGCTCATAACTTTTTTTAGGTATCGGTCTCGTTAAAATCGGCAATGCAATTCGCTGATTCTGAAGCTCATACCCGTTAACTGATTTTAGGTTGTTCACAGTTATGAGAATTTAGCATTTGTTTTTGGGTTTTCAACAGGCTTTGGCATTCCGACGCTACTACTTTAAAGACAAATGGAACCTGATCGACTTGTTTATAGTTTTCTTGTCCATTATCGACATCGTTATTGACCAGGCGGCCGATAACGCTACAGGGAGTTTCTCTCCATCTATTCTTAAGGTGGCCAAAGCCTTTAGAGTACTGAGAATGAGTCGTCTGGTGAGACTTTTTAAGGTACGTGACTGGGCCAATTGTTCATAATTAACTCGTTCAGTTCGTTCCAACCTTCCCATTTTCAATTAATCTGATTAAATATATACTGGGCTCAAAATTGACAACCGTGTCAAGTGACACATAACAAATAAAACGCAAACTGCGGTGATAAACATGGCAGTAAAACGCATGTTAAACAAAACATTTTACTAACATTTTATATGTATATATATGTCTATATAATCATGAGAAGTTGTGGTTAACACTGCTAAAGAGTGCTCAATACACATTTGTGTAGAGCGGTGAATAGAATTGGGTTACTAAATGAAAACACACATGATTCACTGCAACTCTGAGTTTCGTGCTTACGCACTCATCAGGCAGATTTGCCTGATGAGTGCGTAAGTACGAAACTCAGAGTTGCAGTGAATCATGTGTGTTTTCATTTAGTAACCCAATTCTATGTCTGTATATATATATATATATTTTTTTTTTTAGTCCCGCAGACTCATCTGTTTGTTATTAACTATTAGTATTGTTACATTCTTACAGTCTTTCTTTTTCTTCGCATTTAAATTTCAATTGTAATCTAGTTAACGGTCACTTCTGAAGATGTATGTTGTAACATACGAAACGTCAAGTAAATGAACTTTGTTTAACATGCGTTTTATTGCCATGTTTATCCCCGCAGTTTGCGTTTTATTTCTTATAAAGCTACGATGGCCAAAGAAAAAGAGTGTTGACACATAACAACTAGAAAATTCAAACAAGCCTTCGAACCTAACCTAATGGCAATGAACATAATGAACAGAAAGCAATCAAACATTTACAATACAAAAGGAAAATAAAACAAATATGCAGTATTTAATTGCTTTTTTAAGAGAAATAAAAATATTATTGCCGGGACCAGGATTCGAACCTGGGTTACTGCGGCCACAACGCAGGGTCCTAACCACTAGACGATCGCGGCAATTGACAGGTGGTTAGTGCAAATGTTGAAATTTAAAAGCACTGAAGTACAGTATTTTATGTGACGTCACGGCAGGTATGTTGATCAGTCCTAAATCTTTCTCTTATGTTAGCATTTTCTTCTTGTTCCAATAAATTTGTATGGCTGCTGACCATCTGAGTGAAAACGTTCGACATAGATTACCTCAGCTCGTTAAGTAAGAAAGCAGTCACAAAAAAATCGCTTCTTCAATTTTCTCATTCTAATAACAAGCCTATTGAGCTGAGACGCAAATCAAAATAAAAGAGACCAGGATAGGCAATGTTCTAAAAGGGCACTCATTACCCAGGCAAGAACAGTGGTTTGATCGTACAATTATTTCTTTTGATAATGTTGTTACCCATGGAACTGCTTAACCTTCGGAAAATAGTTAACAATTATTCACCGAAGTGGAGGTGAATAGTGGTGGATATTTACCAAGCCGCGAAGCGGCGAGGTAAAT
>OMLO01001843.1_pt1 | contig 16688 bp, 13 predicted proteins | sample 1674811 | NCBI WGS metagenome assembly OMLO01 (sample SAMN06265003, study PRJEB25207) | coral metagenome | isolation source: Coral host | place: Mexico:La Bocana,Puerto Morelos, Mexico | collected 2008-11-13 | reverse complement strand
AGTAACAGAGGGCAAAATTACTTTAAAATAAAAGTCAACCCTTGCTTGAACTGGTAAAAAATACAATGATCGCAAAACGCGAGAGAATCGAGCGGAAATATATGCTTCGTAAGCATAAGTCAGCATAGTTATTTTGACAGCAGTGCTCTTGTGTATTTCAAGATGTCACTTACATGAAGCAAGCACAAGAATAGGAACAAGACAATAGAGTCATTAAGTGTGAGTGTCACACACTACATGCACATGTTCGCCTTGTTTTCCACAGCTTTTAATCCTTCACTGAAACATCCACTGAGGTAAGTAAAACATAAACTTAAGGCAACAGCATAATTTGCCCATTTGTTTATCCGTAGCTTAGTGATTACCTTCACAGGTATGACAGTATTTGAGACCATTGTTTTGTCAAAAACACAGTATACAGTCATGTACATTTTGTTACAAGTCTTACAATGTTATGCAATACACTGAACAAGTACAACATTCATTCTTTAAAGGTTGATTCATCATCAAGTTATAACACATGTGAGAAGTATTGAGAGCATATAAGAAGTAACAAGTTGCTTGGGTGCTCTTACAAATCATTCCAAGTGCATCCTAACTTGGTGTACAGCTAAATGCGTGATTCAATTGGTTTATATTGTACATTGCCAATGGAAATGACAAAACAAAGTTAACTCTACTGCTGCAATGAGTGTTCATCAAAATTGGATCCTAATACAAACTTACAAACATACTCAGAGTTTGATAGCGCAGCTTTGCTACCTGTTATTTAAGAAATAGAAAACACGTACCGTGCTTCTATCGAGTTATAGAAACACAAGTGAAGTTTAAGAGAACGAAAAATGCTGCGGGAACAGCTTTTTTGAGATCTCCCAAAATTTTATGAATTTCTATAACTTGATAGAAACACATAGAACATGTTTTCTATTTCTTTTAGAAAATACCTTGATGCAAAAAAGAAAATAAACTTGTTTACTTTGATCATCAAAATGTAAACTCCATGGGCTCGTGCCATCATTATGTCAACAGCTCGTGCTAGTTCTGAGTTTAAACCAATCAGTGCGTGTATTTGCTTGGGATTATTTTCTAAAATATATTGTTGAAAACTGGATCATTGGTCAAGCCATGATATCTGAGCCATCATGCAATGCTCTACAAAGATAGTAAGTGTACACTCGATATATAATTTTTTAATTCTTCTAAATCTTATACTAGTTTTCTAATTTTTTGAGGTACTTTTATAAAACAATGTTAGTCCACTTGTGCTTGTTGCATATGAGATGGTTATAACCATTGGGTTCTGTTGGCTACCTACTATCTCATAACCAACACACGCTTGTAGAATAATTGTCAATAAAATATTATTGTACTTACAGGTCAGAGATATCAATGTCCAGATGTGAAGCAGCCATTGTGATAAATTTAGTGTAGCTCTTCAGTACAGCTTCATCAGTGCCCTTGTATTTGATGCTGATTAGTGAATATAGAACTCTTTTGTTTGAGTCAGAACTATTCTGAAAAAATTGTATCAACAGTGTCAAGATTAATGGATCTGCCTCGACGTTTTTAACAGAATCAATTAGCAGTTTACATTCTGAACAAATCACAAACCAAATGCTTGAAACGAAACAGAATATCACCTTATTACTAGAAATATACTTACATTTTCCTTGGTAGAAAATGGTCTCAACTGCATTTGTTTGATTCCTGAGAAGAGAAGAAAGCCAATATTATTTCCCTGAATAACTAGGTGTATCACAAGGAAACTGTCTCAATTTAACATCTCAGTGAAAATGCTCTTCATACAACCAGAATCAAAACATCAGACACTATCAAATATTCCACTATCAAATATTCCAAGTTATTTTGACTTGTCAAGGTGCCACTTTTAAAAATTCCCTTACTTTTCCCTGATAAAATAAAATTTCCCAGACCAAACAAATTCAAAACATCAGATTTTTGTATCAGCTCACAGCCTCTCCTTACAGCCATCCTTTCCACCCATTCATGAAGGCTAACAAGTTCTCAACAAGTCCTCATAAGGTTCCAGAAAATATTCATACCTAACCGCAGAGGGAATTGGAAATACCACAGGGGTGGGGGATCAACAACCCAGGAGATTGTGGAGGGCAGGGAAATTGAATCTACTTTAGTTTTCAGATGTACTTCCATTCAAATTCAAGAAATCATCAAGCTACTCAAAAATCAAAAATCACAAGTCACCATTTATCTAGTGTATCTAGTTACTTTTAATGTGTGTTTAAAGAAATTTCTTTATGTTTTTGGGGTGGACAGTACGTGTGCTGTTTTTTTTACCAACAATCGATAATCAACAGCTGCAGTGATGTGCAATTTTGGTGTTTCCTTTTATAACTTAAACACACTTGCTGTACCCTAAACATTTTTTCTCCTGACCTTTGGCAACTTATTCAGCTTGTCATGGATTCCTCTGCACAAGCTAAAGCTGATACTAAGTACATCACAGATTCCTCTCAGATTTGTTTTTATCCACAGTAAAAATAATAGGAGGTATAAGATTCTCACCATGGTTTCTTTGTGGACAAAAATGTCCTCTTCTCCTATAAAGGCAAAGTCAACTCCATCAAAAATGTATGTATTCCAATGATAATAATGTTCCTAGCCTTTCCTACGAATTTTTTTAAGCTACAAACTTTATGTATAAGCTTGAACTTAGCCAAGCGGTAGAACTCCTGATTGCAGTCAACTAAAAAAAACTCATCACCTTGATGAACTCTTGAACAGAGCTAGTCAGCAGGCACCTTGTTTTGACAGCTGTCAATTAACCACAACATGGATGTCCAAGATACACCTATAGTGGGGTGCTCAACTATATATCGTACACAAATTAAAAAATGTTCAAAATAGGTCTGTCAATAAACGACAAGTGCCCTTTCTGTACTGTTTCAAAAGAAGACCTATATCACCTCTTTCTTGAATGCTCCCATGCACAAATTTTCTGGAAGAAATTTACTACTTAGTGGATTCTTTGTGTTAAGAAAAGTACAGGCATAACTTTAAAGGAAGTTATACTTGGGCTTCCAAATAGGACTGATATAATAAATTACTTATAATACCCAAGAAGCTATGCAGTTTGAAATCTAGAAAAGCTTGCATGTTTTTGAACAAAGTTAAAATTGAGTTTGAAACAAAATGAAAGGTATGAAATGTTCCAGAAAAGATGGAATGCAATTCTGGCAAAACCTTTGTAGATTTTTACTTTTTTTAGAAAATGGGTTACCAACTTTTCTAGGGGATGGGACTCTGCTCACGTGCCTTTGCTCTGCTACTAACCAGTCTAGTTTCAAGACAGTTCAATAAACCTGTTCTTCCTCTAATTAATATCACTAATACATATGATAAAATTTTACTTGCAGCTGTTGTAGGCATTTAAGTAGGCATTTAGCTAACTTAATAATTAACACTGAGCTGGTTCATACTTTAGCCATCACTATCGAGTTACAAATTCCTGACCAGAATGAATGGTTTTCATATGTACCTGTGTTGAAAAACAAGTCCAGTAGGTGAGGTTTGACCAGCTAATTCCAAGATCTGATGAGAGATTAAAGAGAATCAATGAACTTCCCTGTCAGTCGGTTGGTCAAATGATTGAATGAACACCATATCCATTCTGTTAAGTTATCTTTCCATCAAATGTTATGGCATTTTCCAACATTAATGCAGTCAAAGCTCTCGTAAAGGACACTTTTGTAAGCAGACAACTCTACTAAAGGCCTCTTTCATAATTAAACTCTAGAATTCCCATACAACCTCTTGGCTGCAGACACTTGGAGGGCCTACTATCCAGACTGTTTTTTTGTTTTTAAGCTTCCATAAGCAGACACTCTAAAGAAATTGGGCCTGACTTTCATGCTAGATACTCGAAAACATTTGTAAACTGTGTCACTGCTTTTTGTTGCAGTGAGACTGTTAAAGCTAATTTTAATGCTGGCTTCAATTATGATTTGTTATTTAATCAGGAAGGACCAGTCCTACTACATATATCTTATTAGATGTTTTGGTGTGTAGTATCATTGAGTATTTTTACGAGTTGTGCCATATTTTGACAAATACAAACAACGAGATTTATTATCCAACACCCCAAATTGTTATGTCTGCGCGGGCAAATTTCTAACCGGTCTTCTGAAGTACATGTACATGTACTAATATTGCATATATTTGTACTCGTTTTGGGCGTTATTTGTACTCTATGAAGTACAGTTGGATAGACGTTTAAGTGTGTAGTATCACTGTATATTTTTACGAGTCATGCATTATTTTGGCGAGCCCGAAGTGCCAGTCAAAATACAAATGATGAGTAAAAATTTACAGCGATACTACACTCTAAAATGTCTAATAAGAGATTTATTATCCAACATTTTCGTTTCCCCAAAATTCTGACTTGCCAAGGTTTTTTGATCTTTCACGCGGTCAGGGGAATGTGTGTGATATTTGTACTCGTTTCGCGTGTTATTTGTACTCTATGAAGCAGTGTTTGATAATAAATGTAGTTATTGTACAAGTCAGTAAAGCAAAAAAATACCTAATATGATGCTACTTTTGCACTTCCAATGTTTGTTGTAAACTAGGAAAGCTCCTTTCTGGCCCTATCCCCCACCTGGGGACAAGGAACTAAGAGAGGAAAGCTCCCATGGGTGACCATCATTCCCTTACAACTCTAGTGGCTGCTCATGAGAACTACTCTGGCAAGTGGCAAACTCCAGTTACAGACACTTTTTTCACATCCTATGGATGTCTGCTTATAATTTTATTGCTTATAATTTAGAAAGGACAAACAAAGCTTCCAGGTAACTTATGTCTAGGGAGGGTGTCCTAAAGGATGAATTTGTGTTGATGTGGTAGGGTAAGATATCATTTCATCTTTGTCATATGGTCCTAAAATATAAATATTACACAATTCCTAATCATTGGAGAACAAACTGTGGTCATCACAAATGAATTAAGGGTGAAAGTTTGTAAAGAAACTGTGGTGCTGCATCGCTGGGGGTGACAAGGTAATTTGGTTATATCAACTAAGTTGAAAATGTAAATTGGCCACTGTAACAAGTTGAAAAGCTGACGTTTTAAGTGTTAGCCCTTCATCAGGCTACCATAGCAACAATACAGCCTGCTAGAAACACTCCTAATTTTTTATGACTCAAAAACAAGCTCAGTGACACATAGTTTTTATTATCAAATTAAGATAAGCATAATAGGATGCAACTTTTCATTGTAGTTAAAAAGAATCCTGTCTTGGGGATTCAGAGCCATCTTAACTTATCAAATTTTTTAAGGTAGCTCTGAATCCCTAAGGGGGATGTGCTGAAGTTCAACGTCATTAAATATTTGAGTCAGTGCCCAAAGAGGTTTGTCAGTGAGTTTGTTACGCGCTAACTTTTTACCACAAGTTTAAAACTATCCTCAAGTTTGACTAAAGGGTACATCATTTTGATTAAATATTCAAATGACATAAGGGCAAAGCTCATACCTCATTCCTGGAAGAAAGGCAACTACTAGAAGCTAACGATAGCTGAGCAGACCGCACTAGCGTTAAGCATCTGCACAGTCCAACACGACGTAACGCCGCCATCTTGGTTTTCTCTTAGGCTAATTGGTAACCGCGCAATATCCATCCTGACTTTTATTGGTCACTTTGCAAAGCAATGTTGACCAATCAGAAATAACTAGTGTTTATTCTCCTTCAGGAACACGGTTTCTAATATGGCGAACGCTTATGAACTTCCGATTCCATGAACGCGGCAGAATTCAGCAATCCTTATGACGTGCTCGGAGTTTCAGCAGGCTCCAGCCACGAAGAAATCAAGCGAAGTTATCAAAGACTTGTACTCCAGGTTGGAAAACTGATGACACGTCTTGCAAAAGAAATTTCTCTATTTAATCAACTCGATCTCGAAATTTCCTTTCAGGTGCATCCTGATAAACTCGATGAATCATTAACCCAAGAAGATCGTGACAAGGCCTATGAAAAGTTTTTGGCCATAGATAAGGCATGGAAACTACTTCAAAATCAAGAAACACGAGTAAATCTTGATAAACAGCTGAAAGGTAAAATGTTCCTTTACATGATTTTTTTCAGTTTTTTTTGCATCGAGAGTTTTGACAAGTCATAGTCGATTCGTATTTTTTGCAAAAAAAAAAAAAATAATAATAATAACAAAGAACCTACAATGGTTAAGCTTATATCTTATAGTCCAAAAAACCACCTACAATAATTTTTAGACCATAAAAATTAGACGTGCTAGACATCAGGGAACTGAAATAATTGTCTCGCTCTTTTCTTGTAAACGTATTTTTGAACCCTGAAAGAACGTGTGAAAGACATCATGGTGTTTAAGAAAATTTTCCTCTCATGACACGTAGGCACTCTCAAAATTAATAACCCTAGTTTTACTCGTTTCTGATCCATACTCATTACTGTAAAAACAGTTAAATGAAGGTCCATGAAGGGATAGGGTAACTAGCAGAGACTAACTTCCTCTCTAGGACCCTACTATTAGGCAACAAAAAAGTATTTTACATAACAAGAGCATTCCTAAAATATTAATTATTGTTCACTAAATTTAGAACAGGCCCTGTCTCAAGAGTGGCCAGTCAGTGCTGAGGTGGATTTAGATGACATGGAATATCATGAAGGTACCTGTAGAAAACTTTATATTAACAACATGTAGACAGAAAATGTTCCATTATGTGTCATTTTGATCAAATCTCTGACATCCACTTTTTTTTACATTTTCATACACAATAAGTCTTTCCTGAAGATCTTGTTAAATTTTGATAATCAGAACTCACACTTTTTGGACCTTTATTTTCAAGAATTTACAGCTGCCATTAATTTTCCTGATAAGTGAGTAAAGATGGTGAATTTTAAGCTCAGTAATCATTTTCTGTGAGCCTCAGTAGAGGAGAGAAAAGTCTATTTCCCTCAACCCCTGACTTGAACCTACTTGTAGGTTATTTTTCTGGGCACCTAAGACTATGATTTTGCTTGCTTTACATTATTGCATCTATACCAAATTTGCTTTGTTATTAATTTTTAGACTCTGGAAGCTTCTCAAGTGTTTGTCGGTGCAGTGGGGAGTACGTGATTACTGAGTGTGATTTGGAAAATGGACACAACACTGTGTGTTGTTCCAACTGTACTTTCAGTATCAGAGTGCTGTATAATGTGCTTGCTGATGGTACAAGTGATGATCACCAGGAAATGGCAAACAGCTGACAATAGCTGAAATGATGGGTAGCCGAATTTAAATGACTTTAGAATGTCACATTGATCTCCTTTTAAGCTGCATGTGCAGCTGTATAATTAACTGTACATTAAGAAGAGATAATAGGATGTGCAATATTTACTGTAATCTTAACATCTATCAGGAATTGACTTTTATAGTAATCGTTATTGAAATTCTTTAGTTGGCATTGAAACCAAAAACAAACACTTCTCAAGGAGTAAACTCAGTGGCTGAGGACAGTACATTTTGTATTTAGTTTTCCAGTGAGGTTATAATGCAAGTCCACTTCAGTGAGTACAAACAGTGTTCTTGGACTTTTGCACATGATGAGTCTAACTCTACCATTATAATAATGTTATAGTTTGTTGGAATGTGGAAAAAGCTTAGACTCTTGTCATATTTGCAGTTGTGAACACTTTGACCTGTTTGTAGCTTAATTGTATTTGGCACTATTGTTAGTACAACCGACACTCTTAATCTCTTAATACATGGGACAAACTTCCAACCATGGGCAGTGCTGGTAATTTTGAAGCCAGAAGCTGGGGAAGAAGGTTTTGAATCAATGTAAGATTTGTGGGATGCTTACCTGGTCATTTCAGTAATGAAAACAACAGTCAATTATCAGACATTGTGTGACCAAATCTATGAAATTGTCTGACAAACTGCACACTATGATTGGACATCATGTCTGAACATAAAAACGACTTACATACTGGTAGATTTTGGTTGCAAAGATCTTCTTCACAGAGCAAGTTTGCTTTGAAACATGTTAATCATACAGAGTCACTGCTGTTGTTTGTTTTACCCCCTCCAGATTTGAATAAACAACTTGATTTGTACTATATCCCTGCACTGAATTAATTGGAGTCATCAGATTATTTGTTGTATATTGTTATGTGTATTCAAATTACTTGTATGTAGTTAACGAAACATTCTGACCAAATTGAAATATGTTTGGACAAAAAAGATTTGAAAGGAGTTATACACTTACATGTAATAAAAAGTAATTATTTCCTGCATTGCATTTACATAGAATGAACTGCTTTTGTTATGAAAAATCCTGTCCACATCTGTTCAAGTACCGGTAACTTAAATGAGACGAAGCCAAAGTAACATAAATATGACAAGTCTACATAAATTGACAAAAATGTATTTTAACAAACCCAATTGTTAAGTTGTTTAATACTTGTACATAGTACATAGTTCTTGAACTATGATTCAACATGTTCAGTCACTGTTACATATAATCTACAAGGTACTGGAAAATATCCTTATCTTTGATACACCTGAAGAAGAGTTCTATGTGAGCTCCCTAGTGGAAGGATATCAATTTCAATGAAAGTCTTTCACGTTGCTTACAGCACAGTACCAAATCTGTCCTATAATTTGTAAAAATGCTGAAACTGTATATAGGACCAAGTGTGATTTAAATTGATAAAAGCTTTTTGTGTTGTTCTCCTTTGATGAATAATTGTTATCTTTGATTCACTCTTCACTTTGGTCCCAACATATCCTCTGGTTTCACCCACTCAGTGAACTGCTCTTCTGTTAACAATCCCAGACTAATGGCAGCTTCTTTCAATGTTGTGCCTTCTTTATGTGCTTTCTTGGCAATCTTTGCTGCATTGTCATAGCCAATATGAGGGTTTAGTGCGGTGACTAACATGAGGGATTCATCCCGAAGCTTGTTGATTCTCTCCACATTAGCTTCAATCCCGACAACACAGTTATCTGTGAAAGCCACGCAAGCATCTCCAATGAGCTGTGTTGATTGAAGAACGTTCCTGATGATCATTGGCTTGAACACATTCAATTCAAAATGGCCATTGCTTCCACCAACTGACACAGCAGTTTGATTCCCGATGACTTGGGCTGCAACCATAGTGATGGCTTCACACTGTGTTGGATTGACTTTCCCTAGAAAAGATCAATTTAAAATTTTGTTTGAAGTACTGTAAGAAACATGTGTTAGTGTAGCCTTTGAAATATGTTATGCGACTTGCGTGAGATTTTCATTTAACAGATATGCCAGTGAATGTATAGGGTGCCATTAGGAAAACCAGAAAATGAATACTGGCATTTATCCATGATATTTACTAATAGGTATAGAAAACACCTCATGCAGATTTCATAGTGTGACTCAAAGTGGTAAAAAGAAATGGCATTTGTGTAACACATCTGTCATTGAAACAACTGACACAATTCTTAACGCTATTGACAAAAAGAAGTTAACTGCTGTTGTACTCTTAGATATGAGCAAAGCCTTTGATAGTGTCAATCACGAGACATTAATTTTAAAATTGCAAGATGTCGGAACCTCTAGTCACACTCTCCAATGGTTTCGCAGCTACCTAAGCAACAGGAAACAAGTAGTACGAATCCACTCTACGCTGTCTGAGCCTTTGCCTGTGACTTGTGGTGTACCTCAAGGGAGCATTTTGGGCCCACTACTATTTAGCATATACACGAACGATCTTTCCTCAATGCCACAGAAATGCAGCACTCAGAGTTACGTTCATTGATGATACGAAACTCATTACTTCCTTTCAACTAAAAGACAACCTGGATGCAATCACTGATTTGAAAGACGATGGTGCTCCAACAACCTCCTGTTACTCAATCCCCCAGGGGGGGGGGGGTGTACTCCCAGAAAATTTGGGTAAGGGTGTGCGGCCCGCTTCCCAAAACCCTTACCCTATTCATGACTAAAATCTGCAATTTTCCCTACCTTATTTATGACCTGACCAAAAACTTTATACCCTATTTATGACCTGACTCTTCTTTTTGCTGGCTTATCTAGCCTGCGCAGCTGGCGTTAAACGAGGTAATGGAAGGCAATGCGCGGATGGGAGAGGAAGGGTGTGATGAAGAAGTTGCTTCTTCTAAAAGAAAAACCAAATTGAAGACTAGAGTGAAAAAATCGATACCCTATTTATGACCAAAATGGCGGCAAAATGGCTAAAATCGATATCCAATTTATGACCAAAATGGCTGAAAAACCATACCCTTTGGGGCCGCACATACCTATATAGCCCATATAAGGGAGTACAAAATTATGCATATGCTTGGGTTTGCCTCAAAAAAATACAGCCAGAGGATGTCAAAGTGTGGCAACATTGTAAATGGTTTGAACCCAGGAGTATCAGTAGTTCGTATAGTGTGATCATCTGGTTGAGGGTACATGTAGTTCTGAAAAGAACTGCTGTTGGTGACTGATGTTTCAACAACCTGAATATAGTCATCTTCAGGGTCAAGTCAATAGTGCTTGTCAAGCCATGATGTTATAAGTCTGGTCAGTTGAAGAGTGATCAACTACAACAGACAGATCAAAACTGACCTATGACTGATAACAAACTTACTTAATTAGTCTTTCATGGCTAAACTGACCCATCAGTTTCAACAGACCAGACTTTCAACAGACTCAGAACTACCTTACCCGAATGATCACACTAAAAACAAAGTACTGATACTCCTCAGGTTCAAACCATGTACTAAGTAAGTTAAGTGCCACAGACATGATTAAGAGTTCATACCTGGCATTATACTGCTCCCAGGCTCATTCTCAGGAAGCATGAGCTCACCCAGTCCACAGCGAGGACCTGAGCCTAAAAACCTGATATCATTGGCAATTTTCATCAAGCTACAGGCAATCACATTCAAGGCTCCATGAAGTTCTACCATAGCATCATGAGCTGCGAGGGCTTCAAACTTATTTGGTGCACTGAAGGACACAAAATGGAAGAAAACTATTAAACTTTAGAATGGCAATATTTACCTTTGTAGCATGTGACTAACTCCAAAAGGTCCAAGCAAACCTGTTTGGCATTCCTGAAGAGAGCTATTGCTGTAAGATACTAAATGCTCCTTCCTACCTAGTAAATGGTAGCTTTGTATACTCTGCTATCTTGGCTGCCATCTTCTCGGCAAATCCTATTCTTGTGTTAAGTCCTGTACCCACTGCTGTTCCACCAATAGCCAGCTCATACACTCTCCCCAGGGTACCCTCCACTCTTGAGATTCCATACTCTATCTGTTGCACATAACCACTAAACTCTTGGCCTAAGGTTATAGGTGTCGCATCCTGTTATGGGACAAAGATGTAAAAGATAGTTGCTGTAATATTAATAATAACAACATTTTATCAGTCTTGCTGAAATAAATAAACTCAAATAGAAGTTATGTATTAAGAAACCACCAAAGTAACATGCTTACCAGGAAAACTAGAATTTAAGTCAACTTCAGTTTAATTGGTCAAACTGTCTTAGGTTACTGGTAATTATTATCTCAATCTGTGCTTTTCAGATTTGATACTCCTAATTTGATTAATTTCCAATAAAAAAGGCAAGAGACCATTACTAGTAAGATTGATTTGAATTAAGGAACGTTTTAAAAATAAATCTATGAAAAACTGTTAGTTATCAAGTAAGCTGCCTCAGTGAGTGATGACAAGAGCAAGACGTAAAACATATCTGCACCTGAGTATGAGTTCTGCCAATCTTAACAAGGTCCTTAAATTCATTGCTCTTGGCCTGAAGTGCACCATGAAGTTTTCTCAGACCAGGTAACAGCCGTTCATGAACCTCCATTGCTGCTGCTATGTGCATTGCAGTTGGGAATGTGTCATTAGAACTCTGGAATCAAGAATTACAAAATATCTTAATGCAAACATATGGAATATTAATTATACAGTTGTGTGACTACTTTAACTGGGTCACGTATAAGAAAACTAACCAATCAAATGTAAACTGAGAACAATGGACAGGTATCTTTCAAGCAGGCAAATAAAGGTCTGTTTGACATGAATGTGCATAGTATAAAGAGGGTCATTACAGGGGTATTCTTGTGATGCATGATCAGCTGATTTTGTTTTCGGTGAAATGTGATGAAATTGCCTCAGACACGTGAGACAGCTGATGACATATTATACCATGTTATACTAAACAACACTCAGGTTAGCCTAATTAGCACTCTGGTAAGCCTAAATAGCATTAATACATTGGCTTCAGGTTGCTTCTGGTTAGCCTTTATACTGGGGTTAGGATTTATAGCCAAATGTTTCGGATTTTGGCAACTGGTTGTCGGTGGCCTAGTGAGTATGATTCTCGCTAGGTAAACCGATGACCCGCGTTCAAAACTTCTTTCTGCCTAAATTTTTTAACAAAAAAAGTGTCATTTTACATCATGTATGAAAAAATAAGAAGTCCACATGGTCTGAAGCAATGCCATGTAGTGCGAAGTTAGGAAATTACTCTTTGTGATATGTGACCTGAAGGATTTGCATGAGAAGGACGTAAACTGTTAACTGATATTTATGATTTTACCACCCTATTCTCCATGATTTTGAGGCACATGTCCTCTGAATGTTTAGAGTCGCCTATCAAGAGTGACTCAGGTATGCGATTTGCAATATGGAGCATTGACCGCTGTATGACCCTGTGTATATACTATTGACAGTCTCCTCAGTGTTATTTTCGCTTTACAGATTCAATCCTGGATGGCACATTATTGTAAATGCAATGTAAACCAAAACAATTGAAAAAGTTTACAAAATTGAAACCAACCAATCAACAAATAGTAAAGTTTCCTGTGAGGTCCAGAACACTGAACACTTATTAGAGCTGTTCTTTGTATTGTTCAATATTATTGGTTTATTTGAGAAAAAAAGATTGTTATCCTTTGTTCTCAGGTAAGATTGGTAAACTCTTTCCAAGTGGCTGGTTCCAGTAAACTAAACTGTAAACTAAGGGTATGGTGACCAAAGGAGAAGATAGATTTCCTTTGGTTCTTGTACGCTACATGAACCAAAACCAGAATCTATCTGGAGAATGTTCTCTTTAGATCTAACCTGGCTTTTATTGACATGATCATTAGGGTGTACAGGTTTCTTTGAACCCATCTGGCCGCCCATCATCTCAATGGCACGATTACTGATCACTTCATTAACATTCATGTTAGACTGTGTGCCAGAGCCTGTTTGCCACACCACAAGGGGAAAGTTGTTCTTTAGCTTTCCAGCTATGACCTGGACATGAGAAATTACTCGTAAGTAACAAATTATAAATTTGAAAATCAGTTTAACCTTCTTATATGGTGAGTGGACTTACTGAAGATAGAAGAATTAATGAGATACATCTGGTTATAAACAAACAAAAATGTGAAAGGAAAGTGCAAAATAAGGAAGTTGACAAAGGGTTAATTATATTCAATATGTTAATAATCTGTCTTTCTGAAAAACTTAATTTAGAACCTAAAGCAAAACTACCACATGGGATGAAAAAGGTCACAAAACATCTGCAAATGTCCTCTTTAGTTATGGGTGTTGTTTAGTAATAAATTTAATTATTACATTAACAAAAATAATTGACTTAATTACTGCAAAAAATGAAGGTAGTATCAAACAAAATTCTTTTTGAACAGTGCAATAGTTCACACCTCATCAGCTGCTTTCATGATGTTGTCAGCAACACTTGCATCTAAACCAAACTCCTTGTTGACCTCGGCAGCTGCTTTCTTCAGAAAACCAAAAGCACGGATCACTGGAGCCTGTTATTAGAGACTGGTGTTATTATTAATGACAATTTAAAATGTTTTATGCCAACCAAGTTTAGCTCTGAGAGAACAACCAATAAGTGATACCACATTACTAAAAGATGTAGGTTCAAGTAAGTTTCTGATGTCAAATGTTTTGTTGGACACCTTATTTGGGGTTATTTTATTGCTACATGGATAAGTATTACTTTTGGCTCCAAAAAATATTCATTATGTAGACTGACACATCCAAATACAATTAGTAATGGTAATAGGACTGAGTGGAGTTCAATTCGGTCTGTAATCATACAAGTGATAACAAAATTGGACGACCGCATAGCGGGAGTCCCATTTGTTTATCACGAGACTATGATTACAGACCGAATTGAATGACACGAAGTCTTATTACCAATTAATCATGAAAATTACAATTTACGAGAATAGAATACCAAAGTATGAAAAGGGAAAATTTGCATTAAAAGTTATTACTATGCTTCTATGGTGATTGAAAGCAAGGATGAGATTGGTTGATTTAAACTACAACTTTGAATGTGATTGGCTTATTAAACTGTCCAATAACAAACTGTCCGATAACAAGCTGTCCGATAACAAACTGTCTGATAACAACTTAACAAGTGAATTAGTGGAAAATAGGAGATTTTTAAACCAATCACAATCAAGGAAATTGTAATTTTTATGATTACATGGGAAATAACAACAGGTCACTGATAGGGACTTTGAATTAACTTACTGGCATACGTTCACTCTCATCGCCAATAGGAAAGTTCAGTTTCGATCTTGCAGTTTGAGCTCCATAGTACTTATCAGCTGGTACTTCAATTTCGCCAAAACTGTCAGTTTCAATACGTGTAGCCTGTTGGTGGAGGGTGTAGGATCCTTGTGTTAATTGTAAGAATTCATCCATGAGGGGTACCAGAACTGGTCTCATTGGGTATATCAGTATTGGAGCATATCATCTGTCTTGGAGTCTTGGTTTCAATAGCACGTCTCAGACTAAACTGCCTGAAAACTATTCTCCTCGCAGAGGTACATGCCCATGGAAGGGTGGTTGGGAGGGTTGTCAGAGTCCGGGAAGGACCAAGGAGGGGGGACTAAGGCTGAGAGGGGGGCTGAGACTGGGAGAGTGTGAGGGTAATAACCTTGAAAAGCGATTTTGTTTTACTATTCGTATGTATAAACAAGGACACTAGAGCTAAAGCAAACAGCTTGTTAACTTACTAGTTAAATGAACAGATTCTTATTAATTATTCTATTAAGCTACAAAGGCCGCTTGGTGGCGATCAATGGATGGAGTTCAAAATACTTCATTTTACGATTTTTTGGTTAACTAATGACAGAGAACAAAATGTCTTTGCAGAGCTATTTTGCATTTTCTTGAGAGCAGCCATACACTGAATACGACGCAATCTGTGTTCGGTTTCCTTATCCCGCCACTGATCACATGGCACTCATTCAACGAGAATCTAACTTGTAGAAAACAAGAATCTTTTTGGTTCGCGTGTCCACAGGATTTCTTAAATTCAGTTGAAAGCTAAACTTACCATAGTTCGTGTTAATGTCGCAGGGTTTAAATAAACCTTCTGATAAGGGAGGAATATTCGAGGACTTTTGCTGATACTTCGTAGTACAGAACAAAACCTGTAAGCCATATTCCAAGGCGACTTTGAATGTATTCGCGCGGAACTATCGTGGTGGATGTTCTCAAAATGGCTGCTGATGATCAGCGGCGCGTAGCGCGGGAGCATAGTCTTGCTAGACGTGCAACGAGACACGCTTTTCCAAACTCTGTTAGCTTGATAGTCGACGACTTCAAGAAAGGCAAGATTTCTGATTTTCCATGTATTTGGTCGAATTCTTACTTTCTCTTTTTCTCTCATTTTTGTCGAGTTGACCCAATCTAGTCAAATTTCTATTGGGCTGGTGGTGCTGTCAGGCACCCCCTCCTCTGGGAGATTTACGTGGTCTGGGAAATGTTAGTGCAAAGAAATCCACTGCCAAACAAAACAAGTTTAACGCAAGCGTAACGCTAGATCAAGTTAGGTATAAAATTCGATCTGCCGGCTCGATCTCATCCTCGGAGACAAAAGGGAAGTTATTGGGGCGGAGAGAAGTCGAGAAAAAAAAAACAATCGCGCATAGAAAACTCAAGAACAACTTTTCTCCGCCCCCAATAACTACTGCCCAAGATGCCTCGATCTGGTCCGATCGATTATTAATTTTTGTAAATCATGCCTTTTGGCTTACTCTTGGAAAGTGCGCATTATATAATAGTTAATTGGCTCTTTCCGATCCCTGGATTTCACTCATGTTATGGTCCCGTTAGGACTTCCGTATTTACAACCCTTTATTAAAAGGATTTCCTAAAAGAGATTTTCGCACAGTTTCGAATTCCGTGTTTTTTACGCGGCTCTTTAATAATTTAATTTTAATCTGATGCTTTGGTGCTTCGTTTCATTTGTACCTGTCTTTCGCAGCAAGCTTGATTAACCCGCAAGTTTCCTGAACGATAACTATTTATCTATCTGCCTACCGCCATTCACAGGAATCTTACATCAGGAACGCAAAGAATGGTTACACAGGAATGTCTTACACAGGAATATACCGAATTTACTCTATATCCTCGTGTCCACGGGACTAATTTCCAAAGCGGCAAAGACCAAAAAAAGAGTAAAAGTTCGAAAAGGTGAAAGGAACTGCGAGTAATCTAAACGACGGACTTGGTCCCTAGAACGTAATTCTGAGCAACCCAGGCCCGGCCAAAAGCAGGCGGCAACCCCGGGGGGGGGGGGGGGCCCCCCAAAAAAATTTGGTAGGGGGGGGGGGCCCGCTTCCCAAAACCCTTCCCCTATTTATTACCAAAATCTGCGCTTTTCC
>OMLO01001842.1_pt1 | contig 16691 bp, 8 predicted proteins | sample 1674811 | NCBI WGS metagenome assembly OMLO01 (sample SAMN06265003, study PRJEB25207) | coral metagenome | isolation source: Coral host | place: Mexico:La Bocana,Puerto Morelos, Mexico | collected 2008-11-13 | reverse complement strand
CAAGTTCACACGCCAGGACTTTAAGGGTCGGGTTGATGCGAAACCCAGCTTCACCCACCTCAGTTGTCAGTCCTCACAAGCTATACCAGCCCGAGATGATTTTCCAAGTTACATCCCCGAAAACTAACATGTCCCCTAAAAAGGGACCGTTTCAGTAGGGATTACATCTTCCAACCATCGATTTTCAGGGAACATGTTAGTTTTCAGGGGAAAAAACCCTCCACCCAGCCATGGTGAGGTAAAGGTGGCGCAGCCAAGGTTCCACATTGGCAACTTCTCGGAATACAAGCATTTTGCCATGTCTTCCTTGACAACTCTAGGGTCACAAAAACACCAGTCGAATGAGGGAGCAGTCGGAGTCGGAAGCTGTTACAGGCGCCGTGACTTGATTTTTCAAGTCTGCCAGCATAAATGTAGACATAAATCTGGGTCTTAGGATAGGGAACTAACATATCCCACCTTGGGAAAAAGGTGAGTAATCTTCAAAAGTGCCTTTTTTTAGGGGATATGTTCGTTTCCAGGAGGGTAGTATATATGTTGTTTTCATGTTTTGATGTACAGCAAGGTCAAGCTGAGGTTCCATGTTCTCGCTCATGGTGAGCTCCCCCTTGAAGCCCAGCTGAAGCTCCTTCCCAAGGGACTTCTCCGTCGTAGTGGATAGGGATATCATGATATCCATTCATCCATATTCATCCCATTTAAAAAAAGGATTTCCAGTCCACTTTAGGTTGATCCAAGAAAAGGCTAATCTCGATCCAAATATATATCAAATTCTTGAAAGAAAACTCCAAAACCTGAGAACCACAGACAAAACAGAGCCACTGTTTTGTTAAATCTAGTCTCCTGCAAGCCTTTGACCATCTCATATAGCAAAGCATTCATGTACTCGCACTCTTGCAAGAAGACGAATTGATAAGGTCCTTTATCCTCTTCATTCATTCCACGACTCACATCATCTGTAGGGAATTTCTTTTCGTTCACCTCCTCCAAGATCTCATCACAGGTCATTTGTGCAATAGCCATTGGACTCATAGCAGCATCATCATCACCTTCACCTCCTCCAGAACCACCTGACATGCACCAACCAATTTGAACTTCACGAATGATTGCACCGAAGTGGAATGAAATGGATGGAACCTGAAGCTATTAAAACACACAAGCTGAAGCGAAGTTGGAAATCATCATTTCCAGATTTGAGGTATTTTCATGTGATACTTCCAGGTTTTTCTGGCGAAGTCGTGTGTAAAACTGTGCCTGCAAGCATGGTAAGCAGCTCGAAAACCTTGTCACATTCGGCAGTTCTGAAGTTAATCTCTGCGTTGGGATGCATTCCAAAGAATAACCTGGGCTGTCATTGGGGTCAACCCACTCAGAAATGTCTCATGTCTCTGGCGAATCGCACGAATGCATCAAATGCTCCGATGTACACATAGTAACTATTCATATCATACTCAACTCAAAGTGATGCTTCTGCAAAATGGATTGCTTCACCGCATCAATCTGTGTAAGATTCAACTAAAAATGCAGTAAGTCCTTTGGGGATGCGACCATTTCCAGAAACATACATCTCAGAGGCCCTGAAGATACTGAAGTATGAAACTCTACAAAGTTGTGTCCAGAAACGGAGATTCTGCTGGCATCGTCTCAATGTGTTCCAAATAGCGTTCATGTGCAGCTGGTTGTGGGGATGGCCACGACAACTTCCCTTCCTTAGTTCAAAAGTCGCTTGAGACCATCCAATGCTTGCAGTTGACTACGGAGTCAGCAAAACAAATACAGTATGACTCTACTCTTCTTTTGCCTACATATATTTTAAATATATATATATATACACATTGTATATCTGAATGCGTCATTCATATAATCTTGGAAAAAAAACATCCGAGTTTCTGCATAGGGGATCATGTCGATTTCGTCAAGCAGTTCATCTCGCATGAAGTACAACAAATACTTCTGAGACATTCGGCGATCCCAGTCATCCACAATGTGACCACCATACATGATCTCACCGAAAATGTATCTCAAATCATCCCATGGGATCTTTACTGCTGAAGAGCCTTCCAAGTAGTTGTAAAGCACTTGAGCTGAATCTCGCAAGTCTCCGGCAGAAAATGGATACCTAAGCTCTTTCTTGCAAAGGATGTCAAAAATTGAAAAGACGGTTGCTTGGACTCAAAAATATGATGATACAATATGATATCTGAGATATAGCGGCTATCAACAACCGAATGCAAAAGGTACTTCCAATTAAAGAAAGTAGCATCATATTGTAACCCATTGGTCCAAACTTCTTTCGCTCCAACATCAGGGAGTGGAAGTGGCACAATGCAAACAGGATTGACTTCACCTTGGCATCCTTGTCCTCAAAGTCCTCCTTCGGGAACAGTGCAAAGGATCGTCGAAGGTTCGCAAGCATGCCTTGTGGGGGCTCATTGGTCAACTTGATGGATCGCTCCAAAATACCAATTGGAATGCCCTTGCTGGGGTCTGCGGACAGGAAGAGACGGAAGTTCGGATGACTGTTCTCCACAGCAAATACATCCAGCTTCTTCTCCAGCTCAGTACACCACTTTGGCATCAGGTGAATGTTCTGAAGCATGACCCAGTGGCCCTCTCGATGTCCAATGTCCAGCTTTGCCATAGCTACAACATCCTGTCCCTGGCCCATGGCTACGTTCCAGTAATTGGTCCCCAATGCCAGCCCTTCTGGCCGTTTCTTTCCCATAGACTCAACTTCCTTCACTGGGTCAGCACCAGGAGAAAGGATGAAAAAGATTGGCGTGGTACTGGTGGAATCCTCAAAAGAGTTGAGGAGAATGACAGCAAAGGAGGACGACCCATCGCAGTCCATGAAATCCCTGCCATTGGGCAATGCGCCTCGAATCCATTCGGCCATGGCAGCACAGCACCTATCCGGCCTCAAAGCACGAAGGACCAGCAGCTTTTGGAAAGGAACTGTGTCAAGCCTCTTCCAATCCAAGGGCAGCTTCACCTCTTCTGGTGCTATCTCGTTGAACCATTCCTTGAAGCGGTTTGGCGCATCCTTCTCCATGTTTTGGGCAAAGTTCTCGAAGCCTTCAAGATCGTTGAGTTTCAGAATCAAGCCCCAGTTCTTAGTAGGCAGCCAGTCCTGCAATGGGTTCTCCATGCCGACAGACATTGGAGCCCGCAGAAGGTAGTTGAAGTACGCAGGATTGAAATCCTCTTGCAAAAAGCCTTTCTGGAACAGCTTGAAGGTCAGCATTGAGCAGAAAATCAACTTGTGACGCTCAAACAGGCCCCGGTTCACCCAACGGAAGATTGTCATGCGAATGACAGAGATGAGTCTCTTCACTCGCTCCGAGATCTCGTCAGTTGCTTCGGTTCGATCGATGGCCTTGTACAAGAAGTTGACAAAGGAGTCGAGGGAGTATTGGTACATGTGCTCGATAAAACAAAGCTGAATGATCAAGAAGAAAAGCATAGATCCCTCTGCAGCCACTGGCCGATACAGCTCGCGGGATGTATTGATCTCCACTTCGGTCTTTTGAGCCTGTTCCACTTGCAAGGCAATCTCCTTGGAGGTAGCTTTGGTCTTCTCCACCCCCTCAATGAGCGGAATGTTGTCCAGAATTGTTGCTGGGTCTGCAGTGGACAACTGGGACAGCAAATCATCCTCCAGTTGTGACAACGTGACCTTGAAGTCATTCTGCCTGCGCACCAGTTCTTGTTTTTCCTGCTCCAGCTCCGGCTTCTCCACGTTGACTACCATGGCCAGAATCTGATCTTCCAAGCCATCCGGGGTCACAATGAAATTGATGATGGTACACTGAGCAGCAATCTCAGGTCTGTAGTGAGGATTTGGCAGCTTTGATTGCAAGTACAGCTGGAACTTGGGATCATAATCCACCTCCTCGCCGCCAATCTTGATAATCATGGCGTTGCGGCCTCTCTTGATCACTGCTCGAGACAAGACAGGCTCAAGGATCGCATCAATCTCTTGCCCAACAGCTTCAATCAGCAGTTGCCCACCCATTTGGATAGCATCCACGACCTTCCGAAGCCATTGGTTCATGGTGAATTGAAGCACTGTGAGATCTTCACCCAACCTCTGCTTGATCCACTTGACACCCTGCAGCTGAGGGTCAATCATCAAAGGCCATCGCGAGCAGCTCGTGACGACAGATGCATTCTCCACTGAGATTCTGTCAGATGGCAGGCCTTCATTTTGCCAACCAGCCACATCTGCATCCGTGCACAGAACCTTCAAGGGATCTATGCCTGAGCTGATGGGAATGCCCCTGCCAGTAATGTCCGCCGTCCATCCTTCCTTCCATAGCTGCACACGGAAGGACATAGAGAAGGGGGAGATGTATCCAACAAATGCTGAAGCAAGAAGGCAATTGCCGATAAGTTTCAGCGTGAGGTCCTTCAAGTCTTTGACGGTGGCTGTCCAACGCTTGTACTCATCAGCCAGGCCATTGACAAGTCGCTCAGCCAAGCCAAGTTTTTCCAAGCAAGCAGCAGCCTGCGCTTCTACGCGCTCTTTCTCGGACACAGCCCCGTTCAACTTCTCCTCCAATCTCTGACATTCGGCCTCAATGTCTGCGACCTTCTTCATCACAATTTCAAGGCTGGCTTCTGCTTCGGTCTTGGTCCTTGTTGCTTCTTCCACCTTGGCCATCAAGGGCGCAACCTTGACATAAATCTTGTGGTACTTCACACAGTTGATGGCCCAGTTTGCCAAGTTGGCAGCAGCCAAGCTCTTTCCTTTCATGGTCTCATAGTTGAAGAAAGGCAGTGCAATCAATGCATCACACTCCCTCAAGGTGTTGTCAGGAATCTCGTTGGCATTGAAAGCTTTGACTTCGTCAATGAAGGCCATGGGGTTGTTCATCATTTTCTGTGCACCTTTCCAATCAAGCTTCTTCTTCTCATTCCTCAGGAGGAAGCCTGCACAGGCACAAACATCAATACACTCAGGTGGCGGCTTGCCAAAGCCCTTCAGTTCACCGATGCTGTTCTTGTCAAGGCAATCAACAGCTTCTGCAGCTGCCTTCATGGCAGGCATGGCCTCAGAAAGCTCACCATCAGCTTGTGCTTGAAGTTCTGCTGCATCTGCTGCAAGTTTCGAGGTCTTTGCGGCTTCAACGTCTGCTGCCGCCTTTTCTTCCGCTGCGATCGCAGAGGCTTTTGTCACTTGCTCGATGAGAACGGCAGTTGCAGCCTTCTTCTCATCGACCTGAACCATTGTGATCTTCAAGTCTTCCTTCAGACCTTCCACCTTCGACTGCACTTGCTCCATGATGGCCAAGCCTCTCTCAAGGCGCTCACAATTTGCCCCAACGGAATCCTGCTTCTCTGATAGCATCTTGATGTAAAAGCTGATCAACTCCAAGAACGACTTGGGTGTGCAGTAGTTGTGCCTCCTTTCAACCTCAAGATACCTCTTGTTGGCAGTCTCAATTGAGAGGTGCACCTCCGCCATGTTTGCAGCCACAAGACCCAAAATGTCTTCATCCGCAAGGTTGCCATTGTTCACCAGCTCAACCAAGAAGCGGCGGGCAACACCATCAAGGGCGTCACGTGGCCATGCCATAAACTCATCCACCACCATGCAGCTGATAAGAGCAGGGAATTTGCGGCCGCGAATGCGGAAATCATCTCCCACTGGGGAATGGCAAAGAATGTAGTGCAAGTTCTTTCTAAACTTGTCGATGAAGAAGGCAAAAAGGCCATCGCGATCATCAGAATACATCGCAGCCTTGGCCGCATTCCGAATGCTTCCAAAAAGACCATCATACTCCTCTCTGGTGAAGAGGTCTGGGATGACACCACTGGAGAGCATGTCATTGATGAACACCAAGAACCTCTCATCTGCAATCTGCCCATCCGTCATCATGAATGCCTGTGGTGTTCCTGGTTTTACCACCGCCTTCTTGTAGAACTCTTGGAGGTCCAACTTCAGAGCGTCGAGACCATAGGATTGATTCACCAGAATACTGAGAAGATCCTGTCCATTGATGAAGGTCGACAATCTGGCTAAGGACTGCTTGCCTGAACCACCCACACCCACAAGCAGTGCATGACCGCACGGATTGTCAGTGATGCGGCAGATTCGACACACGTGTCCAATGGCATCATCAAAAAGAACAAGATTCATGGCTGCAAAGGTCTCATTGTATTCATTCAATTTGTCTTCAACCACTTTCTTGAGAGTAGGCATATCCTTGGCAGGCAGGTAGAATCGCTCATTGCCCTGAGCTTGAGATACAAAGCCCGTCATGATCAGCGGTTGGCTGAAAAGATCATCTTTTGGAATGCTTCCAAAGTGCTTGCCTGCAACCTTTTCAAGGATAGCTTGCAGCTCTGCTTGATCGGCAGCGCTCACCAAACGATCAGAAAATACGCGATAGCACTCATGAAGCCAGACACGGGCAAACTTTGCTGCACCATCCTTGAAGACGTTTGCATTGGTGTTCAACATACCTTGAAAAATGTTTCCAACATCTTTCAGGTTGAACTGGTAGTGGAATTTCGCTGCTGAAGGCAAGAAGCAGGAGGTGTTCAGAATTCCTTGCACCAGCACATCAATGGTCGCTTGCACAATGGGATCAAGCAACTTCTGAATGGGTGGGACAAAGCCAGCCAAATGCTTCTCAAGGATAGAACTGTAGATGCCGGAAATCATGCTGGCAGTTGGAGTGAAAGTGGTGATCACTGTGAAGCGACGTTGAAGACGTGGGTTGACCATGAAAGAGCCTGCTTTTGGATTCATGCATGCAGTGAAAAGGATGTCAACCAAGTCTCGCTTATCCTCCAAGCACTCTCGATCATAAACCTGCGCATAGGCCAGCATTTGTGTCAGCAACATGATTGCAGACTGGGTGTCATAGGTGTCCACGTACGGCATGTTCAGGTCATCAATGAAGAAAACACATTTCTTGTTTGCTGGAGGTCCATAGGTTCTGCCAGAACGCTTATCCAACGAACTCATGATGATGTTCTGAAGGGCAAAACTACTTGTGTAATTGTTGTTGTTGATGGACATGCTGACCATCTCTTCGTTCTTGGCCTTCATTTCTGCAAGGAAATCCTTCACAATAGTAGTTTTGCCAGTTCCAGCAACACCAACGTAAAGAACTGGTTTCTTCCTTGCCACATGCAGCTCCAGGACGTACTTCATTCTCTCCAACTCCATGTTGCTAATGACCTCAGCCCAACAAGACAAAATTACGCTGGTAGAGTGTTGTCCTGTATCTTAGCCTTGCGGACCCACCGCTTTGGGAAAAAAACGTAAGGGGAACCAACCCAACAACAAAAAAAACGTGATTCAGAGGAGAATATCATGTCTTATGTGCTGCTCAAGCGACAATATTCTGATACATCTGTTCTGTCAAAGGATTGTAGGCCTTGATGTAATTCTCCCAACTTACCCAATCCTTGGCCCTGGGCTCATAGATGAAGTCGTAGCATTCTCCTTGGTCCGGGAATTTCACACCCTTTGAGATCCCCTTCATAAAGGCATTGAAGGATTTTCGATAGTTCACGGTTTTGTCATCTGCAATGGAGCCGCCAATTGTCCACATCAATGCAAAACAAAAGAGCGCATCATAGCTCATCTTCTGGTCTTCGGGGCTCATAGTCCTTAAAGCTTCCATGTTTTCCTTGGTATTGTTGTTGAGCAGCGCATCAATAAAGCAAGTGAGACTGTTGATGAATCCCATGTCCAGCATAGGACATGAGAAGTTGAATGACTTGCGAATTGTCTCAATGTTGGACTCGAAATAGTTTGCGAAGTGCAAATAGAAAGCGCCCTGTGGGATCGCATCCATTTTCTCCCTCCAGCTTTCAACATAGGGTTTCCAGCCAATATCGGTCTCATTGATGAAGAGCACACCACCTCGCGACACTGTTGCTGGACTTGCATGCTTCATGTCCTGAATTTCGAGGATCATACGCATAGTGGGAGAAAATGGAATGCGCTCATTGGAGACCAGGGTCAGAACCTTGTTGTCATCCATCACTGTGTTCATGGATTCAATCCATGTAGCATCAATATCTCCATCCAAAATCACCCATTTGTGCTGATGAGACGACTTGTAGCCATTGATCTCTTTGCTCATGTTTCGGAAGATCACGGCAATGAGCCCATCTTTCCATTCCTTTGTTTTGGACATTGTTCCGTAGAGCTCATCACTGGTGACAGCCTTCGGGTTTGCCTGTTCCCATTGTCCATCTTCCCCACGAGCTCGCAAAGCTTCCATCAATGTCTTCCAGACTTCAGTCTTGCCGCAACCAGACGGACCAATGATGAACATGCAATGGCGCACTCCCAAAATTCCAAGCATGCTAACAGTCTTGATGATGAAATTTTTGTCCGCCTGCAGGCCGCGTTGCTTGGCAATAGTCTGGCAGAACTTTTCGAAATCTGGATCTGAGAATGGATCTGGCCAAACACCTGGAAAGAGATCCTTGATGAGGCGAATGAAAATCGGCATGTCTAGTGTCGTGATCTTGGGAGTGTTGAAATCACGCAGGGCTCGGCACAGAACAGGATTCTCATCACTCTCTGGCTCGAGGCGCTTCAACGTGCCTGCTTGACGCAACAGTGATTTCACTGCCCTCAGCCCCCAGTCGTAGTGCATCTGCTTACTCAACAGCTCTTTGCACAGGGAATATAGCTGCACGAACTTGTTGGCCAAAGGCCTGGCCTTGATAAAACCTTCGGACATGAGCATGTTCTCACAAATGAATCGCAGATCAGGCACAATCATAGCCACTGAGCGGAACAACGCTTTCAGGTTCTCAGGAAGCTCTGTTCGGCCAGCATAGCCCGGGTTCATTGTGATGAAGGCACCACAGGTCGAGATCAGTCTGGTCTCCTCCTCTGCGAACAGGAACACCTGCACTTGGGCTCGAATTGCATCCAGAATGCACTTGTACTGCGTAGAGACCACTGACAGCACCTCAATGGAGATGCGGTTGAACTCATCGAAGCAGCCCCAGCATCCTGTTTGGGCAATACCCATGAAAATTTGAGCCATTGTCTGGTAGGTCATCTGATCACTGCAATTGAACACAACAATCTGAAGACCCAGTGCTCGAGACAAATCCTTTGTAGTTTCTGTCTTGCCAGTCCCTGCTGGTCCAGCTGGAGCTCCACCCAATGTTAGACCAAGAGCTTGTGTGAGAGTAATGTAGCAGCGATCAGTGAGTGGTGTAATGACCAGGCGCCCACAATTGCCAACATACTCATAGCAGTAGATCGTAGTCCAATCGCAGATTCGGATAACACAGGTCTTGAAGTCATCTGGGGTGTAGCTCACCAGGTTCTGGCCTTGCGGACAGTAATTCCAGTGGAAGCGCAACTGTGACAACCACTTGAAGTTTGTGCTGTCTGAAATCTTTGCAATCGCCATTTGCTCTACAATATCCCGGCCATGCACATCAATGGTGATGAGAGTAATGATTTTGTTGCGGACATCCTTGGAAAGAGGAGTCTGCACACGTTTGATCAGCTTCTCAATGCGTTCATCATTCACTCGCTTGTAGTCCTTCATCGCAGTCTCGCTGCCACTTTCGATCTCCTCAAAAACTCGGTTGGTCTCCTCTGTCCACATGATTTGTGTGCCGACCAGGGCCAACTGTGAGCAGTAGGCTTCCAGCCAGAACTCTCGCGGATTGTCCACCTCCCAGTTGTCTGCTGTGGCCCGAGCTTGCTCAAGCTCGATGCGCAACTGCAAACGAAGATGGCCTTCCAATTGCAAGAGGTAGGCCTCCACAGCACCATCAATGTGCATGTCTTCAGCCCACGCCACTTTCTCAGTATCTTTGGAGATGTGACCACATGCAATGCGGCCTGTGTCTGGTGATTTGGAAAAATCCAATGTCTTTACTCCATCGAAAATGTCACCCAAGTACTCAGCCACCTTCAACGGCTTCGCACCATTGGACAGAATGTCCAGCAAAGCCTGGTTTGCGACGAAGTAGAAACGTGGGAATGCCTTCTTCTTTTGTTCAAGGTACTCATTCAATGCCTTTTCACATGTGTCAATGCCCTCAGAAATGGCTTGCAAAGCTGCCTCACGTCCTTCTGCACAGCAGATTTCAACGATCAGCGAACTGTTGGACGCATCCATCATGAGCTCCTTCCAAGCTGCATCCATTTGCTCAAAACGCTTTGAGTCTTCTGGCAGCTGGGAGCGAATGTCGGCACTCTGCATGAAAATTGGTTCCAAACGGCACCAGTTGGCTTGTACCTTTGTCCAAACACCCAGCGCACCATCAATTGCACGCAGCTTTCCACTCCATTCATCTACCACTGGCTTGCAGAATTCAATGAAGCGACCCTGCGAAGTCATGCCCATCATCTCCAAGGAATCGCTGTCCAACTTTTCAATGACCTCACCGAGCTCACCAAGAAGCGGGCAGTCTGGATTCGAGGAATCGAAGGACACAGGCATCTTGGACCACGTGGCACGGATTGCTGAGAGCTTCTTCTCAATCTTTGCCTCCTTTGCGCTTTGGTCGACCACCTCGGAGACATCCTCTGCAAACTCATGAAGCTTGAGATCCAACAAATCCTTGAAGCAGAATTCGGGGCCTTTCTCAAAGGACTTCTGGGTAATAGCCATGATGCTGTTCCAGTGCCTATCACGCATGGTCTCTCCATGCAAATCGTTCACCAGTGGAAGCACTGTTGCCATATTCTTGACCTCATCTGTGAGCCACCTGTAGAGGGCCCAAGGCTTGATTTGCTTTGGCATATTCTTCACCTGAGTCTGAAGATCACGTGCTTGCTGGACCAAAGAATCTGTGTCAATTTTGTCCCATAGGATTCCATTCCAGCTCTCAAAAGTCTCCTTTACAAGAGCTACTCCATCCCACAAATTTTTCAGCAATATCAGTTCTTCTTGACACTCCTTCAGCTCTCTGTAGCTCGACATCTGCATATCAAACAACAACTCAAGGTCATTGAACTCATTGGCCCTCTGCCGGATGGCAAGGGTCTTGTTGTAGTATTCGTTCATTGTGTCGTAGCTCAGGTCGTACTCGTTGGCCACAGCATTGGCAGGATCAAATGGGCACTTCTCGCGGAACTCGTGGCAGAAGTTTTGCAGCTCCTCCGCAAAAATGTCGATTTTGTTGCGGATCTTCAGGACTTCCTCACTCTGCAATGGCAGGATCTGCTCCTTGACATCAAATGCCATTCGGATCACTTCATCCCACTTGTTCGGTGCCTGGTCCAGCTCTACCAAACCTTCATGATTCACATGATGTTTCTTCAGCAACTGGCAAAGATCCCGAATCGGTGGGAAGAGCTTCTTCACTGCTGTGGTTGCCAACTTCACATCTCGGATGTTTGTCATTGTCGAGTACAGCAGCTTCTCATTCTCGGGCTCATCGACCGGAGATGGTGGACCCAGACCCTCCTGCTGTTGATTGATGAATTTGTCCAGTGTTCGAATACGGTCCTCTGTGAAAGTCTTCAGGAAGTCCACGTACTTTTCTTCCCACTGGCGTGCGAAGGAAACCAGGGCCAACTTCACAGGTTGCGCGCCAACACGAAGCCAGTGAATGTCCACTGGGGTCTTCATGTTTGACAAGTCTGCCTTTAAGCCCTTGAACTTCAGGATCTCCTTGTCAAACTGCTCGAGCGTTGGGATCTGACGGCCAATATCTACCTTGATGCGGGCCATGATGTCCCTGAAGGACAAGCCTTCCTCCTCGAATCCTTCCACCAAATCACGAGCACCTTCCTGCAAGAATCTCTCAAAGGACTTGTCAATTGATTCGGTCCACAAATACCTTGGCATCGGCAGGCGGTGAATAATAAATTCCGTATCATAGCACCGACCATGTATCTCATTAGATTTCTTCTATTTACAATATCCTGAGACCCTCAAACAAGCTGGTTCGACAGGGACGATTGCAGCCAAGGAGCGAGTGCTGCATGAAGGTCTCCCGATAATCCATGCACTTCATCTCTGTGTTGTCAATGAGCTCAGACACCAGCGCCAAGAGACACTGCATCTGGAAATGCTCTCTGATCTCACTGAGATAGTCGCCGCTGTTCGTGTCCAAACGCTGCATGCAGGTGACAGTGGCAAAGAAATCCTTAAGCCAGCCATCAATAGTCGATCTCAGGGAAACATCACCTGGTTTAGCAGACTGGAAAGGTGGATCGAAAATGATCTTGGAATCTTGCAATTCAATCTTCACCTCAAAGAGTGGCAGCATCTCGTGCTTGGCAATGATCAGTGGATCCAGAATCTCACAAAGATGCTGGAGCGACACTGCAATTGAAGAGACAAAACCTTCAATGACAATGTTGTTGACCTCAGAATTGTTCAACATTTCATTGTACTCTCTGCATTTCAAAGTGCCTCTAGCGACAGTTCTTGAAATTGGATGTTGCAATCTGGAGTAATGCAACAAAATACCTCCAAATGTTCCATTTATGTCGTACATCCGGTAGGAACACAGCATCGGCGTTCCCTCTCTAGCACATAGACGTATGTTAGTAAAAACAAAGTCAGAGAGAAAGGAACTTTAAATCATAATAAGTCATAAGGCAAAGAAAAACAAAGCCTCAACAAACAGACACTTTACGGCTTCACCGCGTCCAACTCGGAAAATGGACAACAAAAAAAGAGTCATCAGAGACACCAGGCTTAAGACATGAAGAGAGAGAGAGAGAGAGGAGAAGGCTGGAACAAAGCAATCCAACAAAGAACTGATATTAGTTGCATTGAGAGACAAAGTAGATGTTAAAACCTCTTGATCAACAAAAGGCATCCAGTATGTGTGGTCCATCCAGGCGAAAATGAAAAAACTTAAGCTCAACCAATCACTCAATTGAAGATATTGAAGGGATGACATGCTCTGCAGCCTGGCAACAAAGTCCACATAAGCCTTCCAATTCGCTGCCACCTTGGACACCTTCAGCGCCTCGGAGGAGTCCTTGACAAACTTGTGGATCTCCTTGCCACCATCGGACTGAGTCATCATGCCTCACGTCGATAAAGTCAGAGCAGGGGCAGGGTTTGGCAGGATTAGAGGTTAGCATGGAAGTATCCAAGTGAGTGAACAGCCACTGCCAGCACATTGTCTGGCCCGGCAGGTAAAGTGACCAAAGTATGGCAAACTAACCATCGTCCACGCTGTAAGTCCTAATTATACATACGAATTATAGGTAATTGATTGCAAGCCTTTTCATAACATGGCTATGAACAATCACGTCCAGCCTCTCGACATCTTCAAGTGCCCCTGCATGATTGTTACCAAAAAAGTGATTTCAGTACCAAAATGACATGGAAGTACATCCTTACGTCAAGGTGCGCATGCCAACACGCTCTTTGTGTTTGAGATCAAACTCGTCCAGTGCCATGGGCTTGGAACCTTTGGCACGAGAGATGATAGGCTCCTTGCACCATTGCGATAGAATTCCCGAGATGGAGCGCAGGTTGCCTTGGATATGACTGCTGACTTAATCCCACTCAGTTTTCTGACAATTGACTCAATGAAAAACTGGAAAAAATAAACAATTCAGTTCAACATCTTCTGCCCAAGTTACCCTTCATGATCTCAACAACTCCGGACACATCGCTCACAACTCGCATGGTGTTCTCGATGAACTCAGGGATCTTGTCTTCACTCTTCCACTTGAGTTCAGTGAGACCAGGAGAAAGAACTTGGTCCATCTTTGCGATACGATCCTCCAGCAAAGGCTCTTCAACAGGCAACAACTCTGTCAGCACAGCATTGTACATGCCAACAATATGGTCCAGTTGGGCTACCCACTGCCTGTAGGTTGCCACTTTACTGAACATCGTTTTGGCTGCATCTGGCACTTCGATGTCAAAAATCAAAAAGAAGCGCACCTCCCGAAGAAGTCTCACGAGGGCGGGATCAAAGTTGACTTTAAGCAAGCCAGACTTTTCTTGCCTTCGCAAGAGCCTCATCTTCAGCTTCTCCTTTGCAGCCTCCACAGATGTCTGTTCCCACGTCTGGTATCGTTGCAGTTCGTAGTCCTGCAGCATTTTGTCGAGGGTCTGATGTTGTTTTTTCACTTCCCGAAATTCTTCGGGCGTTTCTCTAAGGGCTAGATTGTAAAAGAAAAGCTTGTTCATCGGATCATTGATTCGATGTCTGGAGCAACGTGCCCAGTAGATAGCACCAGCTGCTGGCGGCAGGTTGGAAAAGATTGGGGCGTCATCGTAGCATTGGTCTACCTTGTCCTTTGCTTCTACAAAGCCCGTCTCCACTGCAGTGAGATCCTGTTCGACCTGGTGCAACAACATCTTGTGCTTTTTCTCAAGCTCGGCTTGGATGATTGGACGCTCCAGCAGTCCCTCAAAAATGTCGAAGAGCTTGATTCGCATGCTGATGGTGTCCAAGTCATCAAATGCAGATGCAAGAAGGCTGCCCAAACGCCGGTCCAAGTCCTTTACAGTCATGCGGAACTTGAAGTAGTCATGCTCAAACTGAATCTCACCAACATCCATGATGTCGTACGAGACGGCTTTGAAGGTCTCCACACACTTCATAAATTCTTCTCTGATGGCCACCACGCAATCTGAAAGAACCTGCTGTCCAAATCGGTCTATGAAACCGGCAACACTAAAATTCATGCGATGCAAGTGTGCAAATTGCATATGAAAAGGACGAGTTCCATGCTTCCCACCAGCCCATGCCTTCCCACTCCTTCCCATTCGCCTTTCCCTTGGTGCCACCAATCTCTACACGTTCAAGCTTCGAGAACTGAATCACTGTCCGTGTGAAGTCCAAGGCGTCTCGACATCGGTCCATGAAGGAATCCAGTCGAACAAACAAGGCGTCGTTCTTCATCTTCCAGCCTTTCATGGGGCTGTTAGGAGCAACGATGCGGGGTCACGGGAGTCTGAAAAAATCGCAAGTTGAAAAAAACAAGGCGCAGTTCCCCCTGACAATCGCATCCCGACCTGTACCATCTTGATTTGCGGCGATGTCTCGGAAGAGCAAATAGCAATCCTGCGCTTCAAAATAGGTTGAAGCCACAAATATTAAAAGATTGAAGACCAATCTTTAAATTAGCAAAATCAGTCGATAGAAGTTTCACACATCTAGAGGCTTCTCATGGCATCTCATGACATCTCGTTGATCCAAGATCTGACCCTGTGGACATGACCTAACGAAACCGTGCCTTGAACGCAGTGCAAATCCTCGAGGTGTTTTCCAACTTGGCGTAGCACTCCACGGTCTCCTCTGAAGAAATCATAGTAAAAATATCACCACCATTGATGTAGCGCACAGCTTGGGCAATGATGGAATTGCAAATCTCTCGAATCAGAACCTTGGCTCGAGACGCTCGGTGTAGGAAAGGAAAAAACTGCGGCAGCGATCTTGGACCCATACCCGGGTACCTTAGCCCCGTGCTTTTTATTGACTGCTTCCAAGGAACCGCTAGCCGAGTAGGAGTTGTGTAGAACTTGGAGTAGCGCCAAATCAGCAAAATGTTGTGCAGAATCGGCTCAAACAACTGCTCAAGCTGCTCAAAGTCAGCACTATCACTGGTCAACTTGTCGATTGATTTCGTCAGGCTCGCCAGAAACTTGACGTTGTCGTTTGCCTCTTCTCGGGCTTCCTCAACTTCCTTTTGTAGCTTTGAGAATGGTGCCGTGTAGGTACTCTTGTTTGTCTCAAGGAACTTCAACACCTTCTTGAGTGCATCCATACCAAGCTGAGAGTGGATGGAGTTCAGATTGGCAGCTTTGCTGCGCCAGAACTTCAACTCAGCACTTGGCTCAGGATTCTTGCCATCCTTGAGCAGGACCTCTGGATCCTGTTTCAAAACATGTCGAATCTGCTTGGTCCATGTGATCACGGCTCCCTCCAGAACGTGAACCTTGTCCTTGCCTCCTGAGGATCCTGCACCACCTCCAGCAGCTGCCATGCCACCACTGGTTGGCAAGGCATCTCTTGGTGGGTGTGGCAACCATGTATGGCCCTTCATCAGGCCCACAGTCACGTGCAAGCTTGCAAGGAAAACGTGGTACTTGTCCATGAGGTCTTTAGCAATCAAATCTGACCAGCCAGCCTGGTTTGCTGGATTGGTCAGGGTCGAAAGGTACACCGACTGACAATACATGTTCAGTAGGTCCATGACATTCTTGGTCATCTCCATAATGATAACTGATTCAGCCAAATTCTCTTTGGAAATCTGAACTTCAGGACTTGATCTGTGCATTGCAACTACCTTCTTTCTCATTTGCTGAGCTGATGGAAGGTCAATGGTGCACGACACAGACTCACTGGTAGGGGCAAAGTAGCATGCTGGACATTCTGGATCATCCATGAAACGTGCAATTGCTCGAGCGGAGGTCTCTTCGGTGTTGAAACCACTCACAAACTTGTCGGCCTTTTCAGCCCGGATGCCCAACAGCACCATTAGCCGGTTGAGCGTCCATAGCGTACGGGCCTCCACGCCCTTAGCAGCACCTTCACTCACTTCCGCCATGGGTAGAGTTGTCTACACCTATCACCAGGAAGAGCTACTTGAAGCTCCCCTCTGAGCCAACAGCAGGAACGGCGCAGCTCAATTCAGGAAAAACCTGCATCCAGAATCCAGATACTACCCACGTGGTGTAAAACACAATGACAAGCACAAAGTATATGCAAATAATTAATTCCTGGCACACAACTAGAAATAATATCACTATCACCCCATC
>OMLO01001841.1_pt1 | contig 16715 bp, 11 predicted proteins | sample 1674811 | NCBI WGS metagenome assembly OMLO01 (sample SAMN06265003, study PRJEB25207) | coral metagenome | isolation source: Coral host | place: Mexico:La Bocana,Puerto Morelos, Mexico | collected 2008-11-13 | reverse complement strand
GTTACACCGTCATGGTTGCTTGTGGCAGCTGTTTTGTGGCACAGAAAGGGAGGCATTTGGTCATCGGCTTTTACCCGACATCGTGACATGGCAATGATTCTTGGCACATGTGTCAGTTCCAACCAAAGCTGTTTGGTTGAAATCAATTGTTAGTTGTTGGTGGCAGTTTGTTATAGATATTATAGTGCAAGTGCGGCATCGCACTGAGTATTTCTTGGCCAAGGATGCCCAACAAGAAGCGTCAACGCAACTGCGACTTGATCCTTGGCAGGGGAGTTGGGCGTTTGGACATAGAGAAGTACCTGCACTTCGCAATTGTAAGTACCAGATGAATTGGCTTGCCACAATAGTTATCTCAACAAACAGGCCCATGAAATTAAATCAAAATGGCACCTGATTCACAGTTCAAGTGGTTCGGCACGTCGGGGTTCACTGGTTCACTCCGGTAAATCTCAACAGGATCGATCCCTTGCTGGATCGGCTTTTGGCAGAGCACGAGGAGGAGATTGCAGAGAAGGACAACGCCTTGCGGTTGAGCACCATGACATAGAAATCATAGAATTCCAACTTCGTGCGGGGATTTGTTGGGATAGATGCAGCTCTAACATTCGACTAGTTGAAGCGGCATGCGGCTAGAATCGATGGATGATTATGATATTATACATGATATTACGTTTATGTATCAAGATGTATCAAGTATACCAGCAAAAAGTTTGTGTAAAGGTTCATATGTGATTTTCATTCTTTTGTTTTCTTGGAGGTTCCATTTGGGGTGAAGCGATTTGTGTGCAGAGAGACCTGAATAGCTTGGTGGCAAGCCATCAACATATCAAATCATGGTCCACACGTTTTTCAGAGGATGTTTTTGGTCGTCCCTGCATTGTTCAACTGAAAGATGTAGTTGGACCCTTTTTATTTGCTTTGGGAATCCATGTATGCCGATACTTGTTACCTGATTTACATGCTCATCCGAGGCCACCTGGCATTGATCACGGATGATCCGCTTCATGCAGAGACACTGGCAATGCATCCCAAATGCAAGCACATGACAGATCTTTGCTCCTTGGATGGGGTTGATTATATGATAAAAGATTGAACTTGATTGATGTTGAGTCGATTTGCGTCTTTTGGACTTGAAACAATGCCCACAGGAAGTGGGAAGCTGTTGAATTTGAGTTTTGAGCAGAATTTGATTGCAATTTTGGAAACTAAGATGGACACCCCTGAGAAGCTTGGGAACAGGAACAGAAAAGTTCTTTTTCCATAAGTGGCCGTATACTGTAAATATACAATTATAATACATTGGAGTGTGAAACACGTTCTTGACACATAAGGAACAACATTTGGATGTCGTTGTTCTCAAGAAATCTATCGGCTCAGTTTCATAGGCATGAGGTTTTGGTCAGCAGTGGCCGTTCAATTGTTAGCCATAGCTTTGAGGGACCAGAAGCAAAGGCCTTGGACGATTAGTGAGTGTCCTCCAGTTGAGTGTGAGTGCCACTGTCCCACCACTCCTGACAATCATCAGCCGACTGATCCTATCTGGTTCATACTTGTGACCATGTGTGTGCTGGGTGGATCTTCAATTGGGTATCTGATTGGACGTGGGAGGAGACATGACGAAGCTCAATCCCCGAGCAGCAGGAGACGTGGAGGAGGCATACTATCGTGAACTGGGTGCAGGAAGAAGGTGCCTGTTCTGGTATAGTGACGACACGGTCTGGCACGAGGCTTTAATCGGGCTGGTGGTTGGGCCGGAGCATGCAGTGATTTTTACACCTGATGGGGACTTGTATGTGGAGAAGATTAGCTGTCAGGGGGAGGAGGGGCCAGCTAGATTGAAAGGCCTCCTTCCCAACCTGAACTTGCCTCGGAACCTTCGAGCCCGAGCCTACCGATTCAAAGAGGCCATCACGGATCAATTGATACGGACAGTTTTCCGTGACTCATTGGCACTGGCCAGGTCAGAGGGCTGGGAATTTGAGATACCAGACGAGATCTGGAACGAGCGTGGAGTGAAGCAAGATCTCAACTCTATGTTTGGTGGGACCTTTGTCGAGAATCGGGTTGGAAGGAAGGGGCACCAGAAGACGCCTCAAGTCGAGAAGCCAGCTACACCAGCCAATGCATTGGTGGCCAGGCCAGCAATGGCAGACTATGTGTGGTTGGCTGCCGAGCCGAAGGCTGACTTGGTGCTGGGGCAGGAGATTTCCATCAGTCCTGAAGTTGATGTTCAATGCGGCAACCACGATGCCTTGATTCTTCGCAAAGGCACCTGGGTCAAAGCTGAGATGATTCGACTGGAGGATGCAAGTGACTATGCAGAAAGACGCAGGAAGCTTTTTCAGTCTTCAGCTATCGATGGGATCGCCGCCTCCTCAAAAGAGGTGGTCAAGCCTTCCGTTGATGAGAAGGATGGGGATGTTAGGACACTATGGGTGGACTATGATGAACATGGCGAGCGATTCAAGCGGTGGAGGGATGTCGTCAAGGAGAGCTACACCCCCACCTTCGAGGAGAAGCCCTTAGATGGTCCTGCCACTGCCCTTCACATCATGAAGCATGCTGAGAGACATGGTGGCGACCCCAGACTTTGGCTGAATCTATGGTTGAGAAGCAAACACATAGAGATGACTGACAGGACCTATCATGAGATGAAGGTCTTGGTGGATGCCCTTTACTATGGGGGCACCTTCGATCAGCTCAACATTCCAGCCTTGATGTGCATGGAAACCATCTGCAGGCGATTGCAAGCCATAGTCGATGCCTACACCAACCCCAATCGTCCATCATGGGAGAACGCCAAGATCTTTGCTGGACAAGGGAGCCCGGAGGACATCGTTTCTCCAACGTTCCGGACCTACGCTGCGAAGAAGAACAAGGACGAGTTGGAGTTGTTGCAGGCACGGCAAAAGGTGCGTGAGCTGAGAGGCTCACCTGTGGTTGCTGTGGATGATGGAGAACATGGTGATGCACTGCCCGTGAAGCCGCCAAAGGGTCCTAAGGCCAAGGTTCGGCCTGGCAAGCCCGCGGCTGGGCAGGCGGATGGTTGACTATGAGAAGGGGGTGGGTCTGATTCCTCCGACAGACTCACCTGGACAGAGGAAGGAGGAAGGTGGTGGGCTACCTGGTGCAAGGGCTTTTCCATCAGCTCGAGCTCGGAAGCTTTTCCCACTGCCATTTTTTGCATGCCCTGAGAAAAAATTCAGGTGTTCACGCCCTGTGAAGCAGAGACGTGAGAGAATTCGTCGCGCAGTTGAGAATTCAAACGAAGCCATTGGTGCCTTGAACTGGATGGCAGGTTTCTCAGAAGCTGGTGACTCTACAATGGTTAGCCCGATGCAAATGCAATCAATGCTGCGTGTGGATGGTCTGGTGCATTGCCAGAAGCCCAGTGGCTGCATTGATGGGCCTGAGGCAGCACTTCGGTCGTTGCTCAGAGGTGGTACTCCTTATGACTTGGGTACTGCCAGTGAGACACTGGCCTCCTACCGTTCTGAGCTCGTCAGCATTCCACAGGAGGTGCATTCATGTCCAAATCTATATGATGTGCTTCCAGGAGACGACCGTCAGTTTTTGGAGGAGGAATCAGAGCTGATGTTGAAACCAGAAGGTGAACGAAGAGAAGAGTGTCTGCCGGAGCCTTATTGGGACCCGGTGCTAAAGTGGAACACAAAGGAATACCACAAGCTGGTGAGTAGGCTGCGTTCCATTGGCTACTTCACATACACGTTGAGGCCCGCTTGCAAAGTTGGAGTCTTCTTTGTTTGGAAATCGTCAAAGACAAAGTTAAGAATGATCACTGATGCCAGACGAGCCAACGCCTTATTTGCTGACCCTCCGGGTGTCTCGCTCATGACGGGCGAAGGGCTTGGGAAAGTTGAGGTGGTCTTCGACGATACTTTTTGGGCTGACATTTCATCAGAGTCGGCTTGGAAGATTTTTGTGGGTCTCAGCGACGTTCGGGACTGTTTTCACCGGATGCGAGTACCGGGTTGGTTAGCTCGGTTTTTCGCTTGGGAGGCGGTTCCAGCAAAGCTTGTGGGTTTGGATGGTGCAACATTGGATGGCACAACATTGAAGTCAACAGATGCAGTTTGGCCATGTGCGGGTAGTTTGTGCCAGGGGTTTTCCTGGTCTCTCTTTTTTGCGCAACGGGCAAACGAACATCTGGCAGGCCTCATTGATCCCTTGGCTGATGCACGGCTTAGCAATGACCGAGGGGGACCTGTTGTGCTGCATGTTGGGCGGGACACCTATCCAACAACACACTTTTATGTTTATGTGGACAACCTGGGAGTCATATCTCCTGAAGAAGAAGTGGTGAGCAAAGCTATGGAATCGCTGAAGGGTCAGTTCAACTCACGGGCACTGGAGCTGCGCGGAAGTGAAATTAGTGAAGGCTATGTGGAGGCGTTGGGCTGCGTTTTGCATGGCAGTGACATGTGCACACGTGTCAATCCAAAGAGGCTATGGAGAGTGCATCATGCGATCAAAGGACTTCTTAGACGCAACCGCTGCACAGGGAAGGCTCTGGAGATTTCTTGGGGCTGCTCAATAGATGTAGCCTTGCTATCTTTCACAGAGTCTATCAATTCATTCGTAGCAGTTATCTGGTCGCTGTGGAAATCTGGCCGTCGGTGAGAAGTGAACTGAAGGCATTCATGGGAATCTGCTTTTTGATGACGCAAGATTGGTGGCGACAGTGGAATACCCACGTCACATCTTCTGACTCGTCGCTGAGTGGGTTTGGAGCATGCAAAAGCATTTGGCCGAAGGAGCTTGTTGCTTCTGTTGGTCGTGTGCAGGAGAGATCACGTTTCAGGAGGATCGGAAGTCATGCTGCAAGAGAGAGTGCCCTTTCAGCTGCTGGGTTTCACCGAGTTGACGGAGAATGGGGACCAATCGATGCTCCCATGTCAAAAAGGCTAGAGCAAGCAGGTTGGGGAATTGACTCCACATTTCAAGAAGTCCCAGCTGGATGTCTAAAAGGAAACCTTTGGACCCCGGTTTTTTGGGGAAGATGGAATTTCAAAGAAAACATTGGAGTCCTAGAAGCTCGCGCAGTCCTTAAGAGTGTCCAGAGATTAGCTCTTACAAGATATGGGCATGATCTTCGACACCTCCATTTGTGTGACAATTTAGGAGTCGTTTTGAGCATTGAACGTTGTAGGAGCAAGAATTTAAAACTTTTAAAGATTCTTCGTCAGATAGGAGCCTACCTGTTGTGCCGTGGTATTCATTTGGCCATTAGGTGGATTCCGTCTGAATTGAATGCCTCAGATAAACCCTCTAGAATTTTTGGTGATGTTGATTCGAAGCTGTTGGTTGATTTGATTGCCCTTGATGATTTTGAAGGTTTTTCGTCTCAATTCCCCCCTACTCGCAAGCATGAGCAGCAGCCGGAAGCGCAAGCTGACGCCTCAGCAACACGATTCAGATGTGGCTATGGGGCGGCGGAGTGCAATGCGGGTGAGGGAACTGAAACTGCCAGTGGAAGGGGGGTTGCCGTCTCAGAAGTCCAACCCTCAACGTGCAAGACTCCTGGAGAACGACATGAGGCTGGAGGAGCGTCTGTGGAAGGGAAAGCTTCCGCAAAGCTCACCCTTGCCAATGACAGAAGCGGAGATTGCCAAACTGGCGAAAACAAGAAAGGTGATCGAGGACAACGAGACCGAGTCCGCGAGCACCTCATCAGAATGGGAGGTAGAGAGAAAAGGAGGCAAGAAGCGTATCTTAGAAAGGAAGGCAAGAAGATGTTTGCAAACCCGAGTGGACTTGCAGATGGCAAATTCCAGTCAGACCCTCTTGGAGTTGGCGGCAGTGGGCCCACGGGCACGCGAGAGCTACGAGAAGAGGTGGCTGGAGATCAAGGACTTCATGGATCAGAATGGCTGCGACATGAAGAACCAAGAGCAAACAGATGCATTGCTAGTGACCTTCTTCAACCAGAAGTACCTGGAGGGGGAGGGCAGCCACTATGGCGACTACACTATGGCGACTCTTATGGATCACCTGCCAAGCTACAGCAGGTATGGCCACATGAAGCTCCCTCGAGCTTGGAGGAGCCTTCGTGGGTGGCGAAAACTGGTTCCGGCAAGGTCAAGACTTGCATATCCCTTAGCAGTTTGGTTGGCTATGAGTTGGCGGATGGTTGTGAGGGGGCAGCTGCAGATGGCCGTCTTCAACCTACTCCAGGTCTCAACTTACCACAGGCCAGGCACTTTGCTGAAGCTGCGGAAGTTGGGGCTGGTTCGTCCAACTGCTGGGGTGACAGGAACATGGTCGATAGTCACCAGTTTGACCGAGACGAGCGATGTATCCAAAGTCGGAACGAAAGACGACAGTCTGCTTTTGGATTCGGAGTGGCTCCAGTTCATCAATCCTATACTGGAGGCTTTGGCAAGGGGACGGAAGAAGGACAGAGTCTGGACATTCGACTACAGCCAGTACCTGGCAGTGTTTCAAGCATGTGCCGAAGATCTTTGCCTCAAGATAGTCCCTTACCAGGCCAGACATTCGGGTCCAAGTATCGACCGGGCACGGAATGCTCGGGATCAAGACGAGGTCCGAAAACGAGGCGGTTGGATGACCAAGACAAGTGTCAACCGCTACGAGAAGGCAGGGAGATTGGCGGCGACGTGGCAGAAGTTGGACCCAAGCATTCAACAGTGCTGCAGGATCGTGGAGCGATACATCGAGGACATCATCCTAGGCCAAGATTATCCAAACATCCCACTGCCCGAGGTGGTGCGATAGTGAAAGGTTATGTAGCTGATTTTTTCTCCGGTTCAGGTAGAGTGGCAAGGGCTGTGAGACAGTTGGGGTTTAGCACAAGAGAATGGGAACTTTTACATGGTGATCAATTTGACCTTACTCACCCTTGTGTTCTCAGAAAGGTTAAGCAGGACATCAACAAACAACTTGTTATTGCTGCCATGCTAGCCCCTCCTTGCAGTAGCTTCTCTCCTGCCAGGGATAGGACGAGCGTCATTCGTTCCAAGACCTATCCGTGGGGGCTTCCAAACCTACCCGAGAAAGAAAGAGAGGTTGTTCGACTTGGAAACCAATGCATGCGTGCAGCACTTCGTATCATTCGTTGGTTGGATGCTGCTAAGATACCCTGGGTCTTTGAACAACCTCATTGTAGCAAGGCTTGGTTCACACCAGAGCTAGTTGCTTTACAAGAAGCCGACCACACCCATACTCTGGTTACTGATTTTTGTCAATTTCATACAGTTTGGAGAAAGAGGACTAGACTGTTGGCCGGAAATATGGATTGGAATGATTTTCAACGATGTGGGCGGCTTTGTGTTGGCAACAAGGGCATTTGCAGTCGAACCGGTAAACCTCATTTCCAATTGACTGGAAGCTCTCCTCAGGGAGTGCCCTGGACCCGTGTGGCACAGCCTTATCCACATAAGTTGTGTCGACAGATTGCACATGCCTTGACAGCACATCGTACATTCATTCCCTACAATTTTTCATCTTCTACTTGAAGAACTTGGTTGCTGCAGCAGCATAACAAACAAACAAGCGCCCAAACCCCCCCATCCCTTGTTTCCACTTCATGTTTTGGGTACAGGGCAATTGCGAGTTTTCTCTCATTGGGTGCACGAAGTGATTTGGGAACAAAGAGGCACTGAGCCTCAAGGGTCTAAGACCTTTTCTTTTGAAAGTTCCTTTCAGTTTCTTTGGCGAAGACGCGTCAGTGTACCTTGGAGAGAAGACCGCTCAAAAAGGAGGGAGTTTGTGTGTCATATATGTATATATTATGTGCCACAGATTTTGAAAATTCAGTTTAGATTGAATTGTTTGTTCCTCCACTATGATACAATTGTTGGCGAATGATTTCAGAAATCGCATCCGACATCAATCAGCCGGTTGTTCTTATGCTTGTGCCACTACACTGTTTTGAGAAGTGAACATGTTTGAACATGTAAGGGTAGATAGAAAAGGGGAAGGATCCAAATTAGTCAGTCGATGTGGTCCACTTGATGAAAGAAAACGAGGATCTTTCCCATATTTGGGGTCACAGTAATATTGAAATTCAAGGCAAGACAGAAGCCGTTCATCCTCCCTATCTCACATTCGATCAAGGTTGGAAAACTCTGGGGAAAGAGATGCTGACGGCGCACGATGAAGCCATCAGCATTTTGGTGAACCTGTTGTGTCCGCAGGACTTTTTAGTTTTTGTTGTCACCAGTTGTTTTGGCCAAAGGGTTTGATGCTGTTCCGCATGACAATTTATGTACATGCTCATACTTGCGCATAATTTTGCACATACATATATTGATACATCTTTGTATATATAGTTGCATATGTTCAATACATGTTTTCATTCATGGATTGTCATATGATTTTCTTCATTATAATTATGTTCATCTATATGTATAGCATACTTATATGCTATGAGGAATGCATACAAAACATTTATGTGCTACCAGCTGAGCACAAATTGTGGCAAAAGGATTCTTCAATATGACATTGACATGACTGACATATTGATTTATCAAGACGTAGATCAAAGGTTTTACTTGCAGATGGGCAGGAGACGCGCAGCAAGATTTTGCAAGGTTTCGTTGAGTTGGTGCAGCGGGAAGAGTCCTGCCGCACATTGTTGAGCCATGCCACTTGGTGGTGATGATTTCCGGGTAGGGAAAAAAGCGCCCGGTGGGGCTGGGGGACTTATCAAGCATTGCAAGGAAGATCATGAAAGCAGCCTTCAAGTCTAGACTTCATAGTGAACTGGAGTATTGCTGACCCTTGAATATTTTCCAGGAAATTCCCTGCTTTGGTTTATGTACTAGTCACGTGGAGTTGCGAGTCAAGTCTCAGTTCTGATGTACCACTGGCAGTTCCTGAAAACTTCACCAACACGTGTGAAGACTAGCTGAGTAGCTGCTAGAGTAGCTGCTAATTGCTGATGTTAGGTGCCGAATTTAAATTCTCCAAGTGTTTCTGTATTTCATGTGTTAGAATGTTTCACAGCACAGGCATCACACAAGGTGGGCACTTAGGTGCCAGTTTCTGCACTTGTTTAAAAGTATTAAAAGTCACACTTGGGATCAATTGAGGATGCTTACTCAACTGACGTCATTTGAGTATAGTGACTATAGTGTTACTTTTAGTTGGGTGAAAGAAAGATGTGGAAAATGCATGAAAATGCAGCTACTGCATGACTTATTTCGTTCCGGTACTTCTGCACTGAGGTCGATATGCCAAGTGTAGCTCATCATTTGGTCAAGGCCTTCGATGAAGCCAATATCCGTCGAAAGAGCAACGAAGCTCACCATGACAGCTGTGATTTCTATTGAAGTCAGTTGTTGCTGACGGCTTGACTCAACGACTGATTGTTTTGCTTGCTGAATTGTTTGGGCATTTTCTTCTCCATTGCAAAGTGCCCCGAAAGGCAGTTAGCAAGACTGGAAATGTGCAAGAGAGAGATGTGATTCGCCACGCTCTCAGCATGGCTAATGACAGTGATGTCATGCGATGACCATGACTTTCGCCCAGGTGCAGGTGTAGACCACGCATTTCAAGAGAGATTTCATCCTTCAAATAGCGGATAGTTGTTCTCCTGTTTGGTTGATGGGATTCAGTTGGACCTCTGATTTGGTGTCATGCCCACTCAGAAGCCTGCAGCTTTACTGCTGCTTCGATGGAGAAGGAACAGGACTGGAGCTGGCATATGGCCAAACAGCAGCTGTTTGATGCTGTTTGGAACTATTGAGGTTTTGTTGATTGATTCAATTGCGAAGAATTCTCCCCTGCAAGCCAGTGACAATCTTGTACCACATCTCCATTGAAGCACAGGACCGCGTGGATTTTTGCAATGCCATCATCGAAGCCGAAGGGGCCAGTTTTTTGCTTCACGTCTTCGTGTCGCGGCGAAATTTGTGAGCGATAACCTTGAGATAAGATGATCTGCTTTCAATGAGATGCCCCAATAATGGAGACAAAAAATGACATTGTGTTTCTATGTGCTGGCCAAAAGGAAAGGATATCTATTTTATGTATTATGAAGTTGTTAAATATGTTTATATATATATATACATAAATATATTATATATATATATTATATGTGTGTTGGCCTGACACCTGGAAGGTTTTTTAAACACGTGTTGAGCATGGACTGAACATATTTTTAACTACACTTGATTTAATACAGATGTACGAAGACAGGTGACGATGGACACCTCACACAATATAGTACCAGCAAACATGCACAATAGACGCATGCAGGACATCATGTCCTGTAGCACCAAGACCTACGACAACTTTCTCTGCAAAATACTGGTCAAGTAGTATCAAGGAATGGGCAGATTGTGACAATAATTTCACAATTTCATGATGGATGATTATCCCTTCAAACATTTCGTGTCCAGTAATATTTCGAAACTCCCGAGGATTCCTGGCCAGACAGCTTTGGCAACAGCGATTTGATCCGGACCTTGGTTGCTTGCTGTGCACTGAGGGCATCGGCGGCAGCGAGTGATAGAGAGAGAGGGAGAGATAGACACGGCACTTTCTGATTTGTTTGTAAGTCGTCCTTCTTACCACCATAGCTCACAATTTACCATCATCAATACCATCTAGAAGCTATATAATTTTATCACTATAGTGTCACTACCACACTATCATGAATCACCTTTCAACATGCAATGTTTCATTAGTAAAGATCTGTGATCTTTCATCACTCCCTTTCCTGATCGCCCTGAGGATCGTTTTTTGAGCTCACCTGTGGACGATATCATGTGGAAGGCTCAAGATGATTCCAGGCCTTGGATTTACCGAATTTACCGATTTCGAGTTTGGCTGTTGGGTTAAAGATGGATGCAGAACCATAGGATATGTCAAAGCCAAACCTTCTACTAAAAGATTGGTTTATGGTTTTGTAATTATGTCACATCAAATATGCCGCAACATGATTGGTGCAATATCTACAAGCTAAATCATAGGGTGGCACCTCCACACCTACAGAACCATTCAGATTTGATCAATATGACTATGGCTTTCAGCCTATGTTTAAACACTTGCATGCCACCATCGGAACTCCACTTTCTTCCAAGTTTATTTGCTGGACTTTGATATCTAGGGGTGATGTTTTGATAGACTAAATCCCACAACCAACTCAGAAATGACAAAGACCTGGTCCCTGGCCAGGCAACATTTTGCTCAAGAATGGTTAAAGCTTCTGACCATGGAACTGCTTCAACCGGATGGTGCCTTATGTGCGTGGCCTGGCAAAGTTGGAAGAGGGCTCATAGCCCCGCATTGATTGCGCTAAAAGAACTTGAGAGAAATGGGAGTAGCAATTTGAATTTTGGTTCATATGTTTTAAAACGCATTTAAGGTCGTTACGATGTCGTTACGTTTTCGGCTGCATCCTAAACATCACGGTATCCCGTATGGGAAGGTATAGGCCTTTTGCACCACACATCGGGCGCTTTTTGTCACTCACTTGCATTGCCTCAAGGCGTGCCTTGGGTAACACGTTGCAGATCAAGGACGGCATGTTCTTCCAGACCTTGTTGAAGGCCCGATTGGTGAGAACGCGATTGTTGCACTCATAGCAAGATTTTTGGCAAGTGCTGCAGTTTTTTTTTGCATGATTCAAAGAAGCATCAGGATGGGAGATTGTTTGGGAGGGTACGATTTGTTGAGATGATTCTTTCTTTTTTTTAAGAGATGACATTGTCATGGCGATTCCTCGCTGCCTTGATTCTCTTGTTGTTTCAGCCAGGGCAAGATGCCTCTTTTTGATCATTTGATCACCAACTTGGTGGTTGGAAGCAACAAGCAAGGGAAAGAACGTATTTGTCTCCTGGCACAACTGTCACAATGGAACTTTTGGAGGTGAACCCATTGGATCAACGTTTGATGAGAGAAGAGTTTCTTTCAAATGGCGTTTAAAAGTTTGCCAGTTGTTTTCCTCCAGGGTGTATTGGACAAGCAGAAATAATGGAAATTCTTTCGATGCCGTGATACAACTGTCCATTTGTTGTTGCATGTTGTTGCATGGTTTTTATGTAACCCCAGGGTTAGAGTAGGGGTTGGTACCTGTTTGCAGTTTTGCATTTGATTGTGATGATTCTCAGATCCATCACACTTTGAGCACACAATGCTTCAGATTGTGGCTCAAGATTTCTTACTCAAAACAGCTGACGAGTTGATTTCAGTGGGTCCATGGAATCTGGTGTTAAGGAGGATGCCTTGGATGACCTTGATGATTTTGATGACGAAGACTTTGAAACACTTCCATGTGGTTGGAAGTATGTCTCAGTTTGTCTCATCCTGCCTTACCTGAATGGATCCCTCAATGCATTCCTTTTTCCAGGATACACGCTCCATTTCGAAGAAATGGGATGGTCAGTCACGAATGCAGGCCTAGCAATTTTTATGGCTAATCTCCTCCGCATGATCACCCAACAAATGCAACTGCGAGCTGGATATTGGCTGATTGTGCCTCTTGCGGCAGTCCACTTGACTTTTGCTATCTTGTCATTTTTCTACTGGAACACTGAGTGGGCAGTATTTGCTGAAATTATCATGGCTTTGGGCATCGACCCAACTTGTGCAATCGAAGGTATTGCCTTTGATTCCTTTGGGGCCTCCCAAGTGCAGGCAAGACAAGCAACTTCAACTGTGTTGTCTGTCTTCACAATTGCCGTCGCCCTCTCCGTGACAATCGGTGGCACCATCTATGACTTCGCTGGCTGGCAGGGTGTGACTGCGTACCACTCCATTTGTCAAGGAACTCTTCTCCTCATGCTCTGCATTCAACCAGCACTGAGGCAATCGTTCGTGGAGGTTTTCTTCGGACTTAAGGAAGCTCCAGAGGACTATTCAAAGACAGAAGTTGAAGAATCAGGGCAGAAGGCCTTCAGTCAGCTGGTGCCAGGAGAAGCCGCTCCACCTGCGAGTTTGCCAGGTGTGGTGGAAGTGGTTGAAACGCTTGAAATAGAGGACATAGAGGACAATCTCAAATCCGAGGATTCGAAAGGAATTCCAGCTGAGCTTGTGAAAAAATCGGGGGATGAGAACCGCATTTCAGCTAAGTCAGCTGGGTCAGCTCGGTCAGCTCAATCAGTCCAATACTCGGTTCAATCAGAGGGATCAAAGAACCCTGGAGACGACGCAACCAATGCGGCTGTGCACACCTATTCCTATGGCAGGCCCCATCACTGCAAAGAAGCTTGGGCCAAGCGGAGCAGCGCCAGGTCAAGCCAACACAGCTCCGCCACCAGGCAGCGTGTTTCTCAATTTTCCAATGCTACGGCTTTGACTAAAGTGACTAAACAAACCAATCGAACATCTAATACTTCTCGAACAGCACGGACTGCGGGGACGGTGGTAACAGCACTGTCTCGCATGACCAGCTTGTCTGAAGCTGGGGAGGACTACCGTCACCACTTTGGTACTGCAGGGGCATTGCAGCCACAAATCGTAGGAGCAACCGGAGCAAAAGCAGCATTGCGAGATGATGTTAAAACTTGGGATGCTGACGGCAATGTGGTGGAGCAGGAAGGGCCCACCAAACGTGCTAGCATTCCAAAAGATGTGAGGCTCCCAGCATTCTTGATCGTGCTGAACTGCTTTTGCAACACCGCTTGCTATGCAATTGAATTTGTCACCTTTGCCATTTTCTTCAAGCAGGTGCACAACTGGAATGAAGCAATTTGGGCTAGTCTGACCCAGACAGCCGGGGATGTGATGGCCGCAGTTGCCATGCAAATCATTCCCTCAATTTTCCCTGACAACTTCGACGAGGACGAGGCTGGTCCAATCAGGCGCTTCTTTCACTACAGTGTGTCCCAGCCCTACACCCTCACCACCACCTTGGTCACCCTTTTCCTCTTCAACGCTGGGATGATGAGTCCGTGGTTGCCCTTGGCGATTGTGGCACAAGTCTTCATGGGCAGCAGCTACGTGTACAGTTCCAAGTGGTCAACCGACATGAACTTGTTCTACTCGTTGGGTGACTCCAATGTCTTCCTGACTCTTCAAGTCTACTGCCGCAATGCAGAAGCGGTTGGTGGCAGCATGGCTGGCCTCGTGGGAACTTATCTCTTCACCTTGGATCCCATAGCGCCATTTGCATTTTCAACCGGTTTGGCCTTTCTTTGTTTGGTGCTGTACACTGTTGGCTTCTGTGCCCGTTTGGGCTTTGGAGATGACATTGAGTCGGCTGAGGCAAAACGCAGCCGTCGCAAGGGGATCAATAGGGTCAGCAGCTGGATGGCCGACGCAGGAAACCGAAACAGTCAAGCTCCAGGATGATAGAGGATGTGGATGGAGTGAACACTCGTTAAATATATTTGTTCATGGATGATGTGGAAGCTGTTATGCCTGAAGACCACAGCAGAGGTCGGGCACAGACTGCTATCTTACATACAGTCCAGAAGATGTACAGTGTATATTAGTGTATGCACTGCCCCGTTCCAGAGAACCTTTTATAAGAGACATGCCAAAAGACATGCCAAAAGAATCGGAAAAAAAAAACGCAGAGGACATGTATTGCTATACCATGCTATACCACCTTGTCATGAATCATTGCAATGAACATCAATGAACGCCACCCAAATTTGAAGTGCATTTTTCCACAGTTTTCCGGTGGTTTCTCCAAGGTGCCGCCATGTTCACCACGCGACAGTTGATGCAACGGACGGATGTCATGAAACGTTTGGCCCATCATCCCCGCTTCGATGCTTGGACAAATGAAAGGGGAAGAAGCTGAAGATTTGGGAAAGCACCAACTTTCTGGGTAGTGATACAGAGTGTTGGTTTTGGATATTTGCTGTATGATGCTGTATGTATACTTTTTTTTGGATACAGAAATATTTATTGTGAATTCTACCATGTTAACCTGGTTGTTATGTCACCTCTCAAGCGAAGGTAAATCTTGTAGCAAAGATTCTATTGAGCTTGTTTTCGGGGGCGCGTACGCTGCCCGATCATTCTGGGCACACTTTGATCTCAACCAACCTCAAACCTCGTTGCAAATGGTGGTCCATTTGAGGAAAGATTCTGAAGGGACCTAACATAACACGATTCATTATATATATATATATATGTACATAGTCTTAAGTTGGTGCACCAATGTTAACATTCAAGTGATGCAATTCAATTCAAGTGCATCCCAGGTGACATTCAGTGCAACCATCAGTGCATGTGAGAAGGGAACGCAATGGCAATCAGCTCTTTGCTTGTTACAACAATGGCGAAGCACAGGGGCTGGTGCTGTTGAAAAAGGTCGGAGCGAGGAATGATAGGAAGGATGTTTCGGGTTTTCGCCGTTGGGAAACATGAGTGGTGGGAAGCAAGTGGTTTTCCTCAACGTCAGTGATCAGTCAGGAGCAACTATCCATGTTAGGGCATGTTTAAAAAACACACAGACCTTCGTCATAGGACAACCGCATCTTCCGCCCAAACTCTTTTTCTGACTTGTGCGCCCAGAAGAGCATAGTCTCAACAAGTTTGCAGCTCATTGTGTGGTGACCATGGGAGGTCAGGTCTTTGGGGCAAGGGCCCCCAAGCCCACTCTACCCCTCATCTCCCAGAGATGCTTTAAAGATGGGCATCCCTCGCTTGACGCAATGGTTGCGAAGCACTTTTCCAGATGCCTTTCGATCAGAGGTGGGGCTTCCAAGAGCAGATCACTTCATCAACAACCACCATCTACATCCCTTACAGGGTCCCTTACACTTCCATGTATGCGTTTGTTTGCAGAATTTAGATCTAATTTGATGATATTTAATGTATATGTGCCTTCTTTGTAGCTTCAGGAATCTGTTGAGGGCCCTTTTCTATCCATTTTTTGTTGGCGAAAGTGGTCAGGCAGATCTCAAGGCAGAGCACGTGTGTCCTGGCACAATTTTGTCATACCGAGGGGTCATTGCTGAGTCTATGTCATAGGGACTTTTGTTGTGGTAACCGTCCTATGAATGTTGCCACGTTGTGACTTGTGCATCCTAGGAGTATGTAATGGATGAGTGCAAGTGAAAGTTTGAGATTGCATGAACAGAGGAAAGCTTGCCGATCGTCAAGTGATGCACTCGAATGTGGAAGGTTGTTTTGCGAGAAACTGCGGTAGGATTAGCTTGTGAGGGATGGTGCCAATCCAACAGTGCACTGCGCAAGGTTGTGCACTGTGCCAGGTTCCCCTGCATTTGTTGATTTCAGGAAAGAGGTTTGACAACGACGACCACGCCCATCACCACAAAAACAAAGACAACAACAATAACACAGACAACAAATGCCAAACAGCAACAAGGCAAACAACAAAACAGGATCAGAAAGGACACTAAGGACATTACGACCACTAGAACAAGATACACGAAACCAGGAGAGCAACAGCTGTCAGTGTGTCCATGGGCTTGGCTCGATCACAGGTACTTGGACATGAACAGCATACTACACGAGACACTCATGGCACGTGGTGGTGGAGCATCAGAGGTGGAAAGAGTCGACCTTTTTGCGTGGAGATGATTTGGGTCCACGGGGTCATCATCTTCAAATGATTTGCAAGAGTTGCTAAGATTATTCATCAAAACTGATGAGGCCATATGAGGCCCCTTGTTGTTGGCATTGCTTTGTTGGTTGTTGGTTGTTGTTGTTGTTGGTTGTTGGTTGTTGGTTGTTGGTTGTTGGTTGTTGGTGTTGGTTCTGTTGTTGTTGTTGTTGTTGTTGTTGTTGTTGTTGTTGTTGTTGTT
>OMLO01001840.1_pt1 | contig 16717 bp, 13 predicted proteins | sample 1674811 | NCBI WGS metagenome assembly OMLO01 (sample SAMN06265003, study PRJEB25207) | coral metagenome | isolation source: Coral host | place: Mexico:La Bocana,Puerto Morelos, Mexico | collected 2008-11-13 | reverse complement strand
CTCCAGCAGCTGCACCTCCTGACACAAAATCTCTCTTCTCTCTGATGTGATTTGAAAAATTAAAAATCAAAATTATTGTGCTGTTATTATTACTGACAGTAACTGCATTTATTTATAACTTACAAATTTAAAATAAAGAATTTTGTTGTATTTGGAATGTCAGCTGAGAAAGGTTATCCCACAAAAGCTTACAAGCTTGAATAAGCATATAAAACAATGTTGAAAGGTATTATGGATAATGGTGACGTCCGGTGTCTTGATTGAAGGTGCACTTAGAAAACAGCACAAACACATGTACTGTCTTATGCTTCCCTTTCCCACTTGCCGAGACACTGTGAACCTAAATCAAGTAAGGATAAACTATCATAGTAAGACTATCAATCGGCATTATGGCATGCACTTTTAGTTTTGTGGGTCAAACTTCGTCAGATTTACAGCTTCACATATTTTCTCTTATTCTAATTGGTTTAAACTGATTGTGTGATGCAATTATAGTGTTCATCTGTGGAGGGATACGATTAGCACTTATAGTTTGCAACTAACTTTTCACTATAACTGACAGATAATGAGGCTGGAACAACCAAAACATGTTAAAAGTGTAAACCATCCCCTCAGCTCAGATCAACACAAATTTGCAAAACATTATACAAACATTGAATAGCCTATTACCTGTCTGTTCGGAAGTAGGGAAAGTTAAAGTTGATTTTTTTAAATGCAATACTTTGAAACTGTGGGAAGAAAAATAACAGTTACTATTAAAATTAAAATGTTTATTCATGTGATTGAAAGGAAAATTTCACTAGACTTATGATATTCTAATCTGTAGGACTACAGTGTACATAAAATCAGCCATTAAAATAAGAAAGTATTAAGGAAACATTTACTAGTTACTTTCACACTGAGTAAGCAGCAAATTGGTCAAAATCAGGTCAGGATTTATCAGTCAGTCGCATGGTAGTAGAATTCTACTAAATAAATTTAGAAATAATGAATTTTTAACAATGTAATTTTTAATTTACTACCTGGGGTACTCCAGCTCCTATAATTGCACCACTGTGGATCATAGGTCCTTCTTTACCCACAAATAAACCTGAATAATGAGAAACATAACACAGAACATACAGTGAGACAAGGAAGGTGTGGCTAAGAATATAGGTCTTCAATTATTAGCTGCTTCCCAGAGGCCCTGAACCATTAATTACTTCTCGATTGAAACACTTTCCCATACACACCCTTTCATGTGAATATACACACAAGAGTGCATTATTACGAATTCCTTCAGTGGAAAGCCAGGTATGAGTTGATAGCCTGCAAGTTCTAACAGCTGTCCTTCTTCGCTCCCCGTTCTGAGTGGGGTGTAAGAAGGATTGCTGTAATGACAAAGTAGAAATTAATAAACTTGTGTTTCTCCTTACCTCCAGCAACACTAAACAACACACCAACTGCCTTACATATTAGCGTTTTAAGTCGTACCACATGGGGCACCTGAAACCCAAACGTTTTATGTATTTAGAACCTCACTTAGTTTAAGAAATACAAAGTATGCCAGAAGAGACTACAACTTACTGTAGGCTCCAATGAACATGCCCACGGCAATTTCAAATTGGTCCATTCTAAGGAATGGGCAATATTAAGTTATTTGAATTCATAATAACTACTTTTAACTCTTTTTCCGGGATTTATTTGTAATTACTCCTGCCTTGTTATGCTCATGTGCTCTGGGACTGTCATTAGAAGCAAGCAAAATTACGGTAAATTAAAAATTTTCATCTATGACAAGATTGATTTAATGACATTCCTAATAAGACTGTAAAGTGCCAAGATCACTGCATTCATGTGCTACCATAGGTGATTATTAATAAATAACAAACCTTGACTCCATTTAGGTAACACTTAATTTCAGGAATTCCACTTCCAGCTGCTACAGGCTAGAACAAATAAAAATTAAAATACAATATTTGAAGAGGAAGCCATATGGTTGAATTGGGATTTGGTGATGTTTCTGTTTGTGGAGGGAGGAAACTAGAAAACTCAGAAAAGAGTTCCATGGAGCAAGGCAAGAACACACAACAAACTTAACCCACATACAGTATGGCACTGTGCCGGAATCAAACCCAAGGCAACATTGCTGGGAGGCAAGCACTAACCCCACTGCGTCATCCCTGCTCCCATTAGAAATAAAGAAATCTGAATCTGAGATGACCTTTTTGAATTTCTCCTAGAATGGCTTTTAAATTCTCTGATTCATGAGGTAGGGTGGCAAGGCAGCATTGTTGAATTTGATAATAAGGTACAAACTATAATAAATTAAGGGTCAATTGTCTTCTGTAAACCATTACAACCTTGTTCTTCTCACCAACAAAAAAAGTGATACATGTAGCTTATTTCAATTTCACTGAAAATATGGAGAATACTGAGGACTACATGTTGTCTAATATTGACATATAACATGATGAGAAAAATTCTTGGAACTTCCAAATTGGGAGATTGGCCATATACAGAGTACAGTAATAAGTACATAATAAGTAAGTAAGTTGTTTAAACTGTCCAGTCATTTCCAAATTACTGGAAAAGCATGTTTATTAGAATTATACAGTCCTGTGTATACAACAAAAACAAAATACACATAATTGACAATAATATGAAGATTAAAATGAGAAATATTGAAAACTGATCTATCTGGGAATAAAAGACTAGTAAGAGCAATATGTCATTTTTTCAAAAACAATTAAAGATAAATTGAATGAGATGATTACCAAAGTAAATGTATGATTATGTAACGTTTTATATTATGTTTTAAGATGAAATGTTGAACACACTGCAAGAGTAGGACAAAGAAAGAGGTTTGTGTCATAAGTTAATTCCCCCTAAACATTTCTAGCTAGGTACCTCAATAGCACAAAGAATTCCAGCTATAAGACAGAATAGCCCGTTAATTCCCATCAAAATGAGAAGAGTAACTGCTAGACAGCCTGAAGGGGTGCAGTCCATAAGAGCTGAAGTTCACAGTAGAAGGTAAGTCAAGGATAGTGGTAATCACAGATAACACTTATACGATAACAAGTAACAAAACAACAACAACAGCAACAGCAACAACCATTTATTTGTACTCACACAACTTATAAAATAATTACAATAAACATTGTTAAATTAGTAGAGAGTACTGCCTGCCCAAAATAACCATAAGGGCTAAAAGAAACGGGCAGACATTAAGTTACATAGATTATCTATACAGTTATCGGTCGGTAACACACTTACACACACACAAATACAAGATACAGACAGAATGGAAACTTACAGCGGAACAGAATATATCCTTATAAATAAATTAAAATAATTGTAATATTAAATATGAATCAATAAAGTGTATTTTTAATTTCTTCTTCACTTGGAAATCAAGTTATTTTTTGTCAGACTCATCAAGAACAAAAGAATGATTAGTAAGCACAGAACAAAATTGAATACTTTAAAATAGTTTAAAGAGCTAAAAGGAAACCACATAATTCTTATGCCTAATTGTTCCTTTTTGCATATCAGGGTTTTTTTGGACTTCAAGAAAATCATATGGCAAGATTAAAATTAAGGTTGGTAATGCCGTCAAGTATATGACTGTGTAAGTGTACCAAAAGGTACAATTAGGTATTTATGCTGTACCCAAATCCAGCTACAAGCTAAGTGACCATGATATTGTAGCTATATCAGTCACTGACTTGATTTGCACAGTTTCTGATTGGCTTATTGTGAATTTGGGTACAAAGCAGTACTTTTGTTAACCAAGCCAACACTTTAACTTGCACCACAGTCAAGATATTTCTCTGAAAGTTTTGCGGCACATAATATCACCAGTTGAAGAGTCTTGCACACCGTCCATCTGTTTGGCATTGAGAAACCTGTTTACTTAGTACATTGACTAGTTCTATGACTTGGTAAAGGATACATTTGTGGATAGTATCAAACTTCCACTTGGTTAAAAGTGTCACAAAGTAATCTATAAAAACAGCAACCTGCAAATGAACATATTATTCAATTACATTAATTTTGTTTTAAATTAGACAGGTGTTATTTTTGCAAATACTGGTAAATACTCAACAAAATAGTATTCTGAATGACTACTAAATGTTCAGTGCATACTTGTGGGTGTTCACATTAAGTTTCCAGCCACTGGTGACTACAAAACACAAAACATTTGACAATCATACTACGTGGCAATCTGTCAACTTTTTACTTCTCTTGAAAACTGGATGACAGTTATTATAATAATAGTTAGAGGTAATTAATACAAAGAAATGTTTTTCATTTATAACTTTGCTTAGAATCAACCTTTTCTAATATAATTTTATTAAATAAAATATCGCAATAAGACCTATCTGAAAGGACGAACACAAAAAAAATGGTTAATTTTGGGGTATACCTCTGTGTTAATGACTGACCCAAGGCCAGGGAAACAGCAAATTTTGTTTCCCTTAGACCCTCAATGTTCCCTCAACATTGAGGGTCTCGAGGGAACAAATCTCACAATTTCCCCTACTGCCAGCCATAAAGTGCTTACTAATAAACTTTAAGTACGTACATGTAAATGAAGGTCTCCCTTTGGGTGTGCATATATATGTGCATACATATCAAGGTACAGGTTATCGAAAAAAGAAAAACTTACAACGGCGCAAAAGAACACTAAATACAATTTATTAATATTAGATACTGCTGTTAATGCTGTTGTTTTGATTAGCTCAAGACATAGTGACTTAGTCAAGATTCTAGCACACATTATAAAACAGCTGATTGATATCATTATACCCTGTTACAAAATAATCAAATATGCAATCAAACCTAATTTCTAATTGCTAGCCTCCAGCAATACAGTATATCACAAATTATAATCCATCAAATGTTTTAGTTCATGTGCAATTGGTCTAAATGAATCACATGACAATATTCTACCCAATTTTTAAAACCATGCGTGTTGTGAAAAACGTTTGAAGGATAGTAAACACAAATTGAAAGCATTGATTTGGCACAGAAATATACTCGGATATCCTAGTGGACATTACCTGTTCCTCAATTAGCTCTTGGAAGACTATTCGCTTCTTGGAACAAATTATGTCCACAGACAAATATCCGAGCATATTTCCACGCCAAAAGGAAGCTATTGTTTAGTTATGCAGGGTTGCTTGTCTGATAAACATTCTAACAGCTTACCAAGCCTGTCAATATTCCAATTGCAGCTGTTACTATCCATCTGACAATCTCCTGTTCCCAGAGTGACTGGCACGTAAAATAAGAAGCACCATAATTATAAAAAGTCACGACATGACATTTACAAACTCTGATTGGTTGAATATGTTGCAATGTTCAGCTTCAATCACAGGAGTGTCCTAGCTACTGAGTAACTCTGTGGACTCACCAGCACATTTTATTATAGAACATTTTTGTCACATGCCAAATACTAGCACTTTATTATGATCCTGTGATCACAATTGATGTGAAACTTGTCATTTCGGACATATTACCTCTACTGAGACAGAGAAGTACTCCCTTTTGTGTCACATAATCTAATCTGCTATATTCATCATGATAATTCTATTTCAAGGACAATTCTACTTTTACACAGTCTGACCAATACTTTTACATCACACAGTACTACTACTTTCACACAGTAAGGGGTGATCGGCATAAAAGAATAGGGATGTTGCTTATAATCACTGTGGTAATCAATACACTGGAACAACTACCAGCAAAAATCACACTCATGAAAGCTAGCACACCTATGATTTTTGCCGGCTGTTGTTTACAATGATTCACCAGTGTCTGACATTACATTGACTGTACCTTTTTGTCTCTAGATGCAAGCATCTGTGAAAAAGGTTTGTTGTAGCACACATCATAATCAAGGCTCTGTTAAAGAAATCATGGTAACTGTAAGAACATCAAAAATAATCTGCCAAGATTTTTTTCCAAAAAGTCACAATCTGCACCATGTAAAAGAAGACTGTCAGTTTGGGTAAAGGGTTTTCATCAAGTCAATTCCATGTATTTCATTGTAAGTTTTGAAATATTTTATAAACTGGGTTATTAAATTATAATTATAAAAACACTTTTTTATAACTTACATTTCTGAGTAATTCTTTACATTCACCGGAAGTGAGTATTTGTCACAGGGTGGTGCGCTTGCAAAGAGCTACATGTACATAATTATAATCTACACTAAGTCACTGTCATTTAATGAAAAAGAAAATATGTACCTCATAGTCTTTACTTGGAAGTTTTGCTCTTGCATGAGAATGCCCCTCGGCATGAAGCTCCATCTGCTAGGCAAAAAACAAAAAGTCAAATATGAGAAAGTCATAAAAGGGATTCAAGTAATGTGGTCTATAATGGTCAGTTACCAATTTAAATGCTGGATCAAACAAATATACAGCTTGATTAGGGTGTCTGGAAAACCCGAATAGCGAATAGCGAATAGTCGCGAATAGTGAACTGCAAATAGGGCAAATAGTCATCAATAGTCACTGCTTTAGTTCAGCACTGATCTGGATTCGTTGAAATTGATCAAGTGGAGCAATAGTGTTTATCCGCGGATGCTGATGGATCGAACAAGCTGGAGGAATTGTATTTTGCAGATATATTGTTTCCAAAGCAAGTAGTCGTTTGAATTTCATTATCAATGCAGTTGTTACAGTATAATTTGAAGCTGCTATTCACCACTATTCGCTTTTCGCTATTCAGGTTTTCCAGACACCCGCTTGATTACTGGTCCAGGTAATTATGTTCAATTGTTGGGCAAGACACTATTATTTCTCTCAGAGTACCTCTCTTTACGTAGGTCAATATATAGCTAGGTAGCATTGCATAATTCACTGTTACCTATTAATTGTTCACAATGACTCAAAATTGTAAATTAACAATGATGTAAAATAGTGTGATTTCAATTAACAGCAATGTAATTACGTATTTAAGATGCATTCAGTTAACACCTGTTTTTTAAAAACCCTTTTAAGGTAGTTGCACTGGGTAATTTTAAGTATTTTGGAATCTACTTTAAAATTGGATACTATCCTAGAATTTCAGCTAATAAATTTGAATATTTGTCAGTGACTAGAATTGGGACTTGACTTTTTTATGCCAATATAGATCTGGTCTTATACTTTTAATTATTAACTTATTGCATCATTAATTTCCTATAGTAAGGTAGTCTCTTCTTAACCAAGCACAAGGGCTGAACTGGCGATTACTGGTCAAAGGTCACACAGAAACAACTCACTGGGCCAATGTTCCTAAGTACAACTTAAGCAAGTTGGGTTTAATATTTACTAAGTAGTTACTGTAATTATACGGCACTAATAAAACGTGTGTGAAAAAGGATCACAACATGACTTTGTTTTCCCTTAACAGCCTAACACATTCCTCTCTACCATACCACTTCTTTGTAGCATGCTTTTAATGATTCGCTGACAATAAAATTAATAATCGCATTAAATTCAGCTTCACATTCCAGGGGGAAGGGAAACTCCTTTTTATGGCTAGACTCATCAGAGACTCATCTGAGACTCATCAGTCACAACATCGATGAAGATTACCTTCACCAAATACTTCTCAATGTTCTTTATTGAAAGCTTAATTCTTTTACCAATTGAAATCTTTGAAACCAACACAACAGGCCATATGCATGGGAGATGAGGTCTTTCATAACAAAAGCTGCAAAAGTGAAAGTGTTTGTTCTCGACTTTGTTGGCTGTCAAGTATGATTAGGACACTAAGTGGTGCAAATTCATAGCTAATATTCAAGCCGATCTCAACTTTCATTTCCTGAACAACTTACTTCAGAGTTAATCACATCGAATAAAATTAAGCTAATGGATTTTAACTTCAACTCACCATTTCCTGAGAGCCTTCAGCGAGTCGCTGTGTTCGTTGTCCGTCCATTCAGATAACACTTTAACTAGCTGTGAACGCTTACTGAATGGCAGAAAGAATAGCTAACAAAGTAGCATTTCCGGCAGCTTTTCCGTCATTCCAAAGCGCAAATATGATCAAAACCCCCTGGCGGGCAACTGCAATACAGTAGCAAAGAGAGTAGACTGGGTACTATAGCTGGACAGCAGCGCGCCAATACCGCACCAATGCAGAGTAGTGGTGGGGAGAAGGGGTGGGGGCTCACTATAACTGCAAACTCAGAAATGGGTTTAGGTAAAAGGAAACGAAAATTTCAATCCTTTCACTCTAAAAAGTATTCAGTAATGTACCTACGTTTTTTCCTCCTTCAACTTTATGGATAAAGCTGTTTATCAATCATCAAAAGTGCAACGGAAGTCTTCAGACAATACCGCACAAGTTTCGTACCTGTCCGATCTCTGACCATTTCTCCCCACTTTCCTAGACCGTTTCAGCCTGGGTACGAATCCATTGTAAGGGGCCCCATATCCGATTCATAAGGCATGAAAAAAAATATATTTAGCGACTTATTTTGCTTTCCCTGCCAAGTATTCCTTATGACGTCCTCATGATGCTATGAGTGAAAGGTAAGAATAATATTATCCGTGTGCTTAACGAATGGTTTTCTTTCTGTTCTCTTCGCACTGGCGCAGCTGTCGAGTTCTTTTTCATTGAGGTAGTCTGTTGTTGCGTGGCTCGTGTTTACTCTTTTATCACGTTCATTTTCATGATAAATTTTCCAATTTACGTCGCATTTTACCCAGCATGAAATTACAGCAATCCTCTGAGGTCCTCTGAAAATTTCTTCAAAGCCTGAAGTTGATGAAATGCAATGCTGTTAGCGTGGGAAGGCCGCGATCGATCTCGACGTCTATGGATCCTGATCTTGAAATGCGAGATGTTGCTTTGTTCGATTGCTTTTTTTGCGGAAGTCTTAAGCAGTTTCCGTTCGATCACCTTATTTTGTCGATCCTTTGCGAGAAATTATACACGGTAGTCTTTAATATTTTTTCCTATCCTTTCGATCTTTTTCATTTTTTCCCTGTTAACTAAATGTTTGGGTACTTGAACTGAATGTCATTGTGCATAGATTGCAAGGCCGACCACCGTATTATTGCCTTTTGTTCGAAGACTTTATTGCTGTAATACGAACAGTCATTTCCACCGAATTCTTCAAGTGATTTTTACTCTGTGTTTATCAACACTGACTCGATGATTTGATAGTCCCGAGAGTTCAGAAGTTGTTAAATACGAAATACATGTAAACTCATTTTCCTGAGTTGCAATTAAAAGCACAATGATATACAATGATAGAACTTAAAGGTATTTCCCCGTTTGTATTAAGAATCGTTTTGTCAGTGTGGAACTTTACATCGATATCTAGAGCATAACTTACAAGCTCCGCGACATAGGCGTGCAAGATGTCTGTCAACCACCACTCTTGTTTAAATGAAAATATGTTCTTAGGAATGGATCTGAGTATGTTAGAGTGAAAATTGTTTTAATTTGTACATGTACATGTGTGTAGAAAGTACATTTTTAGGGTTTGTGAAGACTTACTTGACTGCAATTTATCATCTGTGATATCCTATGTTATTGTTAATTGAGACTAGGTCACAGCTGACTGCTTCATAAAGGAGAAATATACGCTAAGTGCGAAACACAGTCTTCTTGAGAGTCTAATGCCAAAAGAAATTTTTTTTTTAAAACTGGAACATTTCCAGAAATTAGAACGCATGATGAATGTTTGTGGGAGTTAAGAGAGCACATGTACAATAGAACCCTAAGAGTTGTTTGAAGTGTAGCCAAGATGAAGAACTTAATGCTAGCTTGGCATGCTCTCCAAATTCTTAAGAGCATCCAGAAGGTATGTTCCAGTTGTTGTATAATGCAATGATATGATACGTGTATAAGTTAGAAATTACCATGAAAAAACACATGAACCTGCACTTTGCCAATCCTTTGTAAACAAAAACTATGATCATATGATCAACATTATATGTATGACAAACAGCCTACAGCCTAGACTTGCTCCAAGTCGACCTTGTGTAAATGATAGCGAGCGAACAAGGTCACAAAGCAACCGAGCGAGCGATGCAGTCGCGAGTGAGGTCGACTTGTTTCCCCTGAATAGATTTGAATCACAATAAAAATTCATGCGCGAAAAATGATTGACATATGCTTTGTCAGGAGTGGCGTCAAATAACTTCAAATGGTATCACACGTTCCGCAAACTTCACACGTAATAACAAACTGCTGTCAGTCGGCGAATGGAAGCAGCGGGTTCTTCTCTCACCAAGTCATTGTGTAGACTGTCTCGTACACCAAATTTGAAGAACTCGGTTTGTTTGCGGTGTGGCAACCAAATTGACAAGGCAGACATGACATCTTTCTCAAGTCTCAGATTACTTTGTGTTAGAAACCCTTCGCTCTGCTTTTGCTCAATTGCTATGACGTCACCGGTAGAATTTTCGACCTGTGAATTTGGTGCCAAACAGGTATGAAAAGTCCTTTTAAAAGGCCCAACCAAGAGCAGAAAAAAAATTTAAAAGGCCTTTTAGAAAGTCTACCTACAGCCGTGGCCAAATTGTTTTGGAAAATATGCAAAAACTTGAATCATAATCGTACATGTAATATATACAGAAGTGTCTGCCCCTCCATTCCTTCTTTCAATGTTGCAAAATGGTAAAAGGTAGCCTGGTGTAAAAGAAAGTTTTTTTGTCCCCTGGTTGGGCTAAATGTGTATAGAATGATGCTTTCCAACCCTTAAGACAAAGGTTGTAGACAGTTAACCTCATTCAATCAGTAGTGTGATGTATTTGCTAAGCATATACTGTACTGTCTAGTAGGTTGGTCGCCTGACAGCTTAAGATGGCTTCTGCTGAAGAAGGTGCTAGCAAGTCAGAGACAAACCTGTCACCATCTGTTTCAGTGCACAAAGTTCAAGTTGTGTCGCCATTCATTGCTGAATCTGGAACTTCTTCCTCACAAGAAAATGAAGATCAGCAGGTTTGTCATATGAACTCACCTAAAAACAAATTGAATTGAACTTTTGGATTTGATAATGTTAATTTTAAATAAGGCAATGAATACTTAGCTTGTCAGTACAAAAGTAAATGCAAGCCCAAAGTCATCCTAGAACATGCAAAATAATATGTGTGGACTTTTTTCATGAAAAAAAAAATGGCCAATATCCCTGGTTAGGGCTCAAACCCGGACAACTCAATCCAATGTTAAAATGCACCTAACCGTGAGGCCACTGCGCTTCAAGCTAGCATGATAAACATTATTATACATTGAACTCACTAACTCTTTTCTGATTGGCCGAAAGCGTAGTGTGAATTTTTGAAATCAACCCAAGTGATGTCATCTAGCTACACATACAATAATCACATGAAAAACAAGGTGACAGGTGACCATGTCATGTATGACTGCAGTGCATGATTTCTAATGGTAATCGTGTCAAGTGTTGCTTGCCATCAGCGGAGAAACAAAAACATGAGGTCCATTTTTTTTTGTTCAATGTATAATGAATAATCAAGTCTCGGGGTTTTCAAGGTAGGGGTTTTCAGCCAAAGCCGGAGGCCGGAGGGTTTAGCTGATAACCCCTACCTTGACCTTGATTATTCTGGATACGCTGAAAATTCATTTGATAATTGCTTAAAATTATGACAGATAATTAAGATGTCACTTCCTTTTGTTGACCAGGTATCACAGAGCACTCTTGCTGGCAGACGTCAACGACAGCAGCGGGTATACAACATGATGAAAGACCTTCAGCAGAAGCATTTAGCTACAATAATGCAGGGCAAAATAAGTGAGCAGGAAAATACTGATCTGTGCGAGTCACAGAGCATTTGTCGAATATGCCATTCCTCTGGTGAAGAACCTCTCATAACACCATGTTACTGTTCTGGCTCTGCGAAGCATGTCCATGCAACTTGTCTGTTAACTTGGTTCAAAAAAGAAGTGAAAAACACCTGTGAACTGTGTCGACATAAAGTTGATATCAAGAAAAAGGGAAAGCCATATGCTCAGGTAAATGTGTAAAGGGAAGACTATAAAAGTTGTTTACATTATAATTAAGGGAATTTACCTGAGCCATGCGTTCATGAGTTTTGGTATACATCTAATTGTTTCCACAGCTTCATGTCATAAAAAGTATTAATTCCCCTGGATGTGATGTTTGTTCATTATAGTCTTGGCCACTCCTCTCCTTCTATTCATTGTTTTGTCTGATTGCCTTTGGCTAACCATTGCATTGGTAATGCCAATTTTGCACTTCTGAATCAGCCTCAAATCATATCCAATCGCATAATTTCGCATATATCAAGTAAATGACTGGTCAGTACAAAATCAAATTGTGGAAAAAATACAATATCTCCTTGCTTGAACTAAATAATCAAAGATTTTCCAGAGCAAAATGTTATTTGAAGGCAGTTTACCTGTACAAGTCTCTGAATCTAAAAGTTAGAATATCTCAGTGTGGTCAGTAACTTTCTAATTGTTTTCCAATCCAAACAACAAAGCATTTTTTACATCTTTTTATCTGGTTAAGGCCTGGGTACTAGTTTGATGATATGTGAATGCCTATTTGTACACATTAAACAATGGTATTCTGCCAGTTAGCAAATCAAAACTGTTGATAAGCTCTGCTGACTGGAAAAAAGCATCATAAAGTAGTCATTGGTGCATGGGACTATCAGCTACTCTTGAGATTTTTTAAGACACCAAATGGATAAGAGCTCCTTTTTGCTTTACAATTATTGTCTCTGAAATTAACACACCGTATCGGATGTGCGAAAAAGAGAGACCTAACTAACACTATGTTCTTGTTTCATTAATAGTGGCGCAAGCCAGAGGACAAGCCAACACCATTGATTTGGTTTACTGTATTTGTTGTCGGACTCTTCTTAAATGTGTTCTCCATCTCTGTGAGTGCTTCTGAACTGTGCATCTCAACAGCATGTGTAATATTCTATGTGGTCAATGGATTTGGAATAATTCTTGATGCTGCTCTTTTATATTGCTGGTGGACAAAATGTCTCTTTTACTGGAGGAAATGGTGTGCTCTGAACCAGGATTGGTCCATTGTTGTTGGTCCTGGCCAAACAACTGGGCCACAACAACGGAGTCAAGAGGAAAGAAGCAGTGGACGGACTATACAAATGTCCCACATAGTATGATAACCAACTTGCTACAAGTGGAACAGTTAATTCTTATCTTAGATAACTATGCTAGGCCCTCTCAGAGTAATATATAATTTTCTTGAATGCATTAATAATTATTTATCAAGTTTAAAGGCAGGAAATCATGACTGGATGGTATTTGGATGATCTGACTCTAGTCAGCATAGATTTTTGTCAATAATTTCTCTGTCTTCTCCTTGGGTTTAGTTTTCATTGAGAAGATGTATCAAACCCTCAAGAGAGTGTTTGACCATATTTCCAAACACCTCAAGGTTTGTAAAAAATTCCTTGCTACAATTGGTACTTTCGGCTCTCTTCTCAGTGCTTGGAAATGCGGTCAAACTTGAAACTTGCATGGGTTACAAGGAATGATTATAGAATGAGTATTGAAAGGACCACACCCGTCTACATGTACATTAATATTGTAACATAAGAAGATTTCTCTGTAGCATTAATAGGGGAAATGTAAATTTGTTGCTAAATAGATATACAACCTTTTACATTATGGTCAACTACCAGTCTGAGTAACTGTTGGCCAAGGTCACTGTACAAGTGTTGTGTTCTTGAGTCAGACATTCCACCCTTACAGTATCTCAGGCTGCTAGATCTCTATGTTGGAATATGCATTTATGGGTCGCAGTTTAGTGGAAGTGGGTGTAGAAGCATGTGGTTTCCTCATCGAAAGGCCGCAACTAAAAACCATATCCACATTCTTTTAAGTTGAAAGTATCAAATGTATGTTACCTTATTACACAAAATTTTCACGAAATTTAGTTTCTTAATTTTTGGTGAAATTTTGATATGCTTGATTTTTGCAAAACTTAAACACTATTGTTCACTCCAGACATCAGTCCCTATCACTGCAGAGGATACATAAGGCCTTATTGATCACTTCAGATTTTCATTATTACATAAACCACTGTTTTACTGGTGAATAGTTGCAGTAACAATCTGGACACCAATTCACATACTACATTTGAAGCTTTGTGGGAAATATTGCTTGGCAAGTACTGGCACTCATAAATTAATTGTATAACACAGTAAATTGATCAAAATAGATGCAAAATGTGTAGTACTCTGATAGAGGCACCACCCCCAATTCTCTATGAACCCCCCCCTCCCTCAAACATGGTAGAATTAAAATCAGCCCCTCAGAAGTAAGACGAATAGGATTTAAAGTGCCACTATGATCAAATTCTCGATATTCATTTTTTACATTTTCGTGCACAATAAGTCATTCCTAAATTTCAATCTATTACGTACATTAGAACTCACGTGTTTTGGAACTTTATTTCCGAGAATTTACGGCCGCCATTAATTTTTCTTGTTCCAAGTCTTAAAAATTTGAGTAAATGACATCATTTTCTCAAAAATACCACATGGGTTGAAATTTCAATAACAATTAGTACTGAAATTCTCATAAAGTATGACAAAAAACTTAGCTCTTATATTCGTGCAATTTTTGTGCTGTTTTCGGCGGCCGTAAATTCTCAGAAATAAAGGTCCAAAAAAACATGAGTTCTAATGTTCGTAGTAGATTTGAAATCTTTAGGACTGACTTGCTGTGTACGAAACTGTAAAAAAATGAGTATCGAGAATTTGATCATAGTGGCACTTTAAAGTATAACTGTACTGGCTTTGCACCAGCATGTTGCTAGTTATAAAGAAATTCATAGCTTGAACATACAGTCATTGTATTTAGATTGTTTTGTATAATTACCTGTAGCCAATGAATAGTTATATACTTTCAGTTATATGATAATTTTATGATGATAGGTTATTCATTCGTAGTTGGTTGATATTATAGTTCATTTGTAGTATAAATAAAATTTGTAGTGGAAACTTACACCAAAAATAACATTGAAACCTTTGTTCGACAGATAAATTTAATAATTACTAATTCTATTTCAAACTGTTTTACAGAAAAGTTGTATGTATTCAGATGCTGATTGTATAAAGCCTACTTCAAATGAACTTGCCAAGTTGTAGTATATCAAATATAGTCTTGTTCAATAGAATTCTTAACTTTGGTTCCCTCTGAGAAGTAGAACTTCAGTAAAACACAGTGTAGAGCCGTGATAGACATTTTGCGGAAGCCTGTTAGCACAAGCTTGTCAATCGCAGGAAATGGTCTTGGTATGTTGGGGGAGGGGGGCAGGGCAGGACGGGGCTTTCCCACTTAAAATGACGTGGGCATGCCCCTTGGATAATTTATGGCAGACCCTTAACGGAAACCAATGTGAACGTGCCTCAGACCTTGTTCGCACTACGCCTGAGAAAAAATTGTTTCACCCAATTTTATAGAGCTTTGTATGGAGATGCCATTTTGGTGCTCTTCCGAGGGACACCAAACATCATCTATAATAAAACAAAGAACCTTGTTGAGCTTAAACGTTGTAAAACGTTCAGTTCTTAGAGGCTCATATCTTATGAAACTGAAACTTCTAAAACTTGGGGAGCGGGGATGGCGCAGTGGTGAGAGCGCTCGCCTCCCACCAATGTGGCCTGGGTTCGACACCTGCCCGGTGCCATAGGTGGGCTGAGTTTGTTGATGGTTCTCATCCTTGCTCCGAGGGTTTTTCTCCGGGTTCTCCGGTTTTCCTCAAGCTCGCTCTACAAAAGCCAACACTCCAAATTCCAATTCGATCTGGCAAGAAGAGCCTCTCTGTGGGATATGCCACTGCAATTCCTATTTATTTTTTATTTACTTTATTTTATTTATTTTACTTCAGAAGAACTTTTATTTGGAAAATGATGACATCCCAAGAAAACCAGCAATATGATTTGTCAGCCTCTCTGGCAGACAACAGCAAATACAACAAAGTCTGCAAGAGAGGAATTGTAACCGTTTTCATACAGACATTTATTTCGTTTATATTTAAGCCAAACCATTGGAGTCACGTTTGTCGTTCTCATAATTAGGGATTGGGCCGCCCCTGATTGAGCGAAAAACTGAACAAATCAAATGAGACTCAAATCCCACATTTGCACCCCTAAACCAACCTCGTTTCCAGGACTAATGGCTAGGAGGAAACCGTGGGGAAGAGGTTGATTCCTAAATTCAACGAGATATCGAGCAAAACTGTTTCCTTCGCTTCAGAGTTTCACGAGGGCTGGAGTGGGGTGGTGGAGGGGTTGGAAAGGGATGGATGAATGAAGGAGTTAAAATAGTTAATAGTTAAAATGGTTAAAATAGAACTGGGCGTGGCAGCCTTACAAATTTTATCATGTTCCATTTCTGGCAGCCATTTCTTTCTAAAGCCATTTGATTGACAAGGTCACGTGATAAAGTTTGAAGGCTCTCTTATCCATCATAAGCATAAAATTTTCATGACATTTTGACAGGGATATGTTGAAAAATAGCCACAAGCTAAATATTTTCTTTTGAGAAGTTTGAGATAATGGCTTGTACTTTGTATAAATAATTTACCACACAGTATAATAGTCAAGTTCCAACGTTTCGAATTTTTTCCTCGAATGGTTTTTTTTAATGGTTTGGACAGTTTTCAACCCTATAAAAAATATTATTATTATTATTATTATTATTATTATTATTATTATTATTATTATTATTATTAGAATTGGGTTACTAAATGAAA